>OLGI01003061.1_pt1 | contig 10922 bp, 8 predicted proteins | sample 1605221 | NCBI WGS metagenome assembly OLGI01 (sample SAMEA3888915, study PRJEB22519) | human gut metagenome | biome: human gut; feature: human-associated habitat; material: faeces | place: Denmark | collected 2010
AGCCAAGATTCTTTATTCACAATAGAAGAAGTACCACCAAATTTGACGAAGAACCTAGACAGTACCTCTGTGTACACGTTTCGACGGGATTTCATGTTTACGCAGAACTCGCCCGAACACACTTACCCGCTTGTTTGACAACGGTATGGCACTGCTTTTCTTTATATCTTCCAAAATCTCCGCCGGTGAAAGCCATTCGCCATTCTCTTTCTCTTTGGCCGGACGGAAATAACGATAAAACAACTGTTCTTCGAGTGAAACTTGTTCAAATTCACGGTTGCTTCTGGTCATAATCTGTTCTTCGGACTGGTCGAACCAGTAACGTTCGCCGTGGTCGAGCTCATACATGGCCTGCGCGTAAAGCTGTTCATAATCTATCGCCTTGTTTGTATCTATCGTTCCGGTTACTTCGATACAGATAAAGCGGCGGCTGCCCGTAGGGTCGGTCAGCAAATCCTTTTGGTTGCTCGTTGCGATGAATGAAGCATAACGGCGCATTTCAAGCACGGCGTTTCCATAAGGTTTGCGCATATTTACAATCGGTTTTTGCAGGATATGTTTCAGGTATCCTTGTTGGGTGGCGCTGATCTGGTCGAACTCGTCAATGTTGATGAGCGCAAAACGATTGAGATACAATTCGGCATCCGTCTTTCGTGAGAAATCGATGCTGTCCGTATAGTATGCACGCATGGCGGGCGGGATGAGGCTGCGGCAGAATGTCGATTTACGGCAACCTTGCGGGCCTACCAGCAGGGGCGAAACATTATTCGCATATTTCTTATCTGTCCCACGCCAGTGCATGACCATGTTGAGAAACCAGCGGTGAAACAAGTCCACCCAATGCTTGTTTTCGCAGGGAACGGTTTGCGCCAGTCCGCGGATACGGTCTTTGCCGTCCCAGACGGGGAGATGGTAGAGGAAATCTTCCAACGGATTGAATACAGGGATGCGGTTGGAGTAGATATACCGGCTTATGTCCCTGTCCCATAGCGGAATACCTTCGGCTTGCGCATCTAGTGCGATACTGTTCAGCACTCGTTTGTTGATAGGATTGAAGTAAAAATGGAATGAGTTCCGCTCGCGGTATTCCACTTCTCCCACTTGGGTGTTGTAACGGAATTCGTAGCGCCTGTTCATAAACTCCTCTGTCTGGAGTGACAGGTACTGTTCTTTCCCTAAGCTGCTCTTCTTTCCGAACCCTTTTTGTTCTTCATATACATTCTTGACCAACTGACGAATGAGCACCTCTTGCCGGCGCAGGTAATAGTGGAAAATAGTACGTTTCACCGTTTCCTCTTCGGGAATGCCCGAATGGAAGCAGTTGACAGCCAGTTGTGTCACCATAGCCTGAAAGTCTTCCCCTCTTTCGGGTGCACCTTCATCTTCCGCTTCGTAGATTTCTTCATGGGTCTTTCTCAAAGCCGATTCGAAAAGCATGAATACAGCGCGCTCCGTGTCATATCCCGGTACGGCCCGTGTCAACGGTGACTTTTCCGAGCGTACCGCTTCCCGATAAGTCAGTTCTTCGGGCATCCCTGACGGTTGTGACAGATAAAACGGAACGGAATCCGGTCTGTACATAAGTTCCGGGTCGTGTGATAGCCGTGAGTACTGTTCCAGACTAGGCTCTTTGGGTAAAATGCTGAACGGAATTTGCGGCTGATAGCATTTCACGGCCAAACGATAGGCATACGCATGAAATATCTCCGCTTCTTCTCTTTTCTGTGGAAGCGAATTGTCAGGGCGTGTAAATTTCGCCCATATTTTCACTGTCCGTCCGCTCGAACCGGTAAAGACGCAGTGAGTCTGCGGCTGTTCCCATGCCAATTGTTTTACCAATGTAATCTCCGGGCCGCCTGACAACGGTCCGACGGTCAGTTCAACTATTCCGTTATAACTTTTCATTTGTTTTCCACCTTCCGTCCTGCGGAATTCCGCAGCCGGAAGAATCTTCGGCAGCTTGTCTGCTTCGTAGCAGCGTGAGTCGGGCAGGGAATATCGCAACACTTCTCTGAAGGCGGACACAGGCTGTGTCTTTGTTTCTGTCCGTGTTTTTCCTATCCACGTTTCCATATCCATTGTAGTCAGCGCAGTAGTTTTGTCCTTGTCTCTTAATTGAGTGATTTTCATCTTTTGTTTTGTTAATAATATTCTGCTAAGTTAGTCATATTTGCCCGTTCTTGCAAATAAACATGGATATTTTATCTGTTTATCCTTTTTATCCGTACATTTGTAGAATTTAATAACAATAAAACCGATAAACAGCAATGAAAGAACCATTCGATTATTCCATCGTTCCTTATACTTTCGGCTTGTGTGCAGCCGAAGAATGTCCGCGTGCCACGACTTGTCTGCGGCATATCGCCTTAGAGTATGCTCCGGCGGAGCGGGTTTTCCTGTCAATAATGAATCCCAACCGGCTGAAAGCGATGAAAAGTGCTTGTGATTATTACCGTTCCAATGAGAAAGTGCGTTATGCACGCGGCTTTATGCGTACGATTAGTGCTCTTACGGTTCGTGTGGCAGATACCTTTCGCTATCGTATGATTGAATATATGGGTAGAAAGAACTATTATTTGAAACGTAGGGGAGACATGAACCTTAGTCCGGTCGAACAACGGCGGATTATTGCCGTAGCCAAGGAGCTTGGCGTTAGTCTGGATGAGTATTTCGACGGTTACGTGGAGGATTATAACTGGGGTTAGTCTTGTATATCTCCTTCTCTGAAAATCTTTAGCTACGGTTTCGCTGTCGTTTCTCTATATGGAAACTCCAGTGTCTCTAGCGGGAAACGCTAGTATCTCTGGCTGGAAACTCTCGTTTCTACGCGCGGAAACTGTAGTTTCCCGCCTGGGAACCGGAGTTTTGACGCAGGAAACGAGCGCTTCAATGATAGGAAAATAAACTTTGATGCTTGGTGTGCAATATTTCTTCTTACCGCTGTGTTGCAGATACTTTTATCTGCAACGTATCTGCAACGGTATCTGCAACGCTATAATTGTTTATCAGTCAGTTTGTTATTTCGATTTTGTTGCAGGTGGCAGATGTTTTTTTATTTTTCAAACTTTATTGTAGGGAAAATTAGAGGTAATAGTGGCTTGAGGAAAAGAATCTTTTAACCTTGCGTGAGAAGGAATTCTATTAAAAATATATATGTCTTTGCAAGACAGGTGACTGGCGTTAATTTATAAAAGCAGAGATTATGAGCAATAAAATTTATCCTATCGGCATTCAGAATTTCGAAAAGATTCGTAATGACGGTTATTTCTATATTGATAAAACTGCATTAATGTATCAAATGGTCAAGAGCGGAAGTTATTACTTCTTGAGTCGTCCGCGCCGTTTTGGAAAGAGTCTGCTCATTTTTTGCTTCCCTATTATGCAAATGTAAATAAGGTCGAGTCCCCGTTTGAAATTCAGAAGTTTGTCCGTGAAGTGGAGGCGGGTGATTATAACTCTTTCTTCCACCGCCTGCAAAGCTTCTTTGCAGACACTACTTACGAAGTGATTCGGGACCAGGAGCTACATTACGAAAATGTTCTTTTTATCGTTTTTAAACTGCTAGGTTTCTACACCAAGGTAGAGTATCATACGAGTGAAGGGCGCATCGACCTTGTCTTGCAGACCGATAAATTTATTTATATCATGGAATTTAAGTTGAACGGTACGGCAGAAGATGCTTTACAGCAGATTAACGACAAGAATTATGCTCTTCCTTTCGAAATGGACGGACGTAAACTCTTTAAAATAGGAGTAAATTTCAGTGCGGAAACCCGTAATATTGAAAAGTGGATTGTAGAAACAAAAAACTAGCCCGGCAAATAGTGAGGCTAGTCTTTTGAAGTCATAAGTCTTTTTATTCTTTTATTTCTGGAACCAATATAAACTTCGTATCCGGGAAATACTTCTTCAGCCAGTTTTGAATGAAATTCATCGTATCATTTTGAATCGTTTTATCTTTTACGGTAGGATACATATTATAAAGTACTGTATCCAGTATAATACCGCGTTTTTGTATAGCTTCAAGGCTAAGCAAAGTATGATTGATGCTTCCCAATTTACCGGAAGTAACAAAGATAAGCGGATAATTCTCTTGGGCAATGTAGTCTATTGTCAGAAGTTCTGTTGTTAGCGGAACCATTAAGCCGCCTGCGCCTTCGAGCAGAACTGAATCATAGCGTTCACTTAACTCTTCCGTAGCACGTTTGATTTTGTCGAAGTCGATGGGACGGTTATCCAGTTGGGAAGCGAGATGAGGAGAGGCGGGATAAGAGAAAATTTCCGGCATAGTCAGTCCTTCTTTGTCTTCTTCTGTAAAGGGGATTCCCATAATACGACGATGCAAATCAATATCCTCGGAGTGACCGATGTTTCCTGTTTGGATAAACTTTTGAGTGATGGTACGCTGTCCGTTCTTGTTCCATTCACGAGCTAGAAATCCGGTGGCGTAGCTCTTGCCGGCATCGGTGTCGATACCGCTTACGAAATATACATTCTGTTTCATACTTTTTTCTTTTTTGCGATGATATAAATAGGGTGATAGGTCAGGGACACTGAAGTGCCTTGGGTAAATTCTTGTGTGTAACGTTCACTGAATAACTGCAAGTCACGACGTGTCCGCAGTTGTTGGGAAGAGGTGCCGGATATTCCGGTTACTCCTGTCTGCTTCAAATGATAAAGTACTTTTATGGGGTTATCAAACGAAAGAGAAATAAGTTCTTCTTCCGAATGGAGTATGTCAAAGTGGGATGACAAGGCTGTCACAAGCTCTTCACGTGAACGATAAGGGAGTCCGTTTCCTGTTAACTCTCGTATCTCTTTCATATTCTCTTTACCGAAAGTGCTGAAAGCGAAATAGCCTTGGCTATTAAGCAGGGCGTTGCACCTTTTGAAAAAGTTTTCAGGAGATTCGAACCATTGCAGAGCCGAGCAGGAAGTAATTAATGTACTTTCAGCGGGGAAAGGAACTGTTTCTGCATCTCCCGGAAGAAAGGAAACCTGTCCTTTTCTTAATATATCCTCACAACAGTACTTCATTTCCGGGCAAAGGTCGTTTAGCAATAATTCTTCCGGCCGAAGAGCCTGAAGTAGCATACGGGAATAAATACCTGTGCCGCATCCGAACTCAATCACTTTTGAACAGGGAAAAGAGATGTGTTCTGTAAGCAGGTGAATCATTTTATCTGCTATTTGCCGTTGTACGTTTGCTTCCTGGGGATAAGTAGCAATGGCTTTAGAGAAACGTTCGGCGATTAGTTGTTTATCCATAAATCGATCATTAGTTGATTTGCATGATTACATTATCAAAAAGGTCTTGTTGATAATGAGCGGCTTCTATATATTCAAGGGAATCCACTTTGTTTCTCCATGCCAGCCATTGGCTATCCGGCAGGAAGATACGGTCGCTTTTTCCTATGATGGCTCTTTGCCATGCAAAATCCGACGGTGGCAATGATAAGTATTGCTTTTGTATGGCAGCAAGCTCTTCTTTGAGCTCTTCAACGGGACGTTGGGGAGCTACTGTCTGAAAAGCCTTGTAATCGGCTGCTGAACCGCACATTCTTCTTTGAAACTTTTGCAGGGATTGTTCATTCAGTCCTTGCAGGGTTCCTTCAAAAATGGTAGGAGTAATCCCTTTCGTTTCATGTATAGGAGAAAGAGTGCCATTGATAGCGATACTTTGGGAAAGGGGCAGGGATGGATATTGTTTCATTATCTGTGAGGCTGCCCATACTCCCATTGACCAGGCAATGAGGGTGATTTCGGAATATTCTTGCAAAATGTCGGCATCGAACTCTAATGAACGATAATCATAGCAAATCATCCAGTCCTTATCGGTCGGGTGAATTTGCAGGAATGGAGTTTCATCCATTCCCCAGCCTGCGAAGAAAAGCAATAGATGCTTTTGATTATTCTTTATGATAAAATACTGTTTCATCCGTTTATCAGTTTAATGAGTTGGTCGATTTCATGTTCGGTGATGTCCGCTGTCAGTGAGAAGCGGATGCGTGAAGTCCCTTCGGGTACGGTAGGCGGACGTACCGGCAATGCGTAAAATCCTTTGCGTTGGAGTTCTTCTGCTTTCAATATGGTATCTTCACTGGCTCCTATAATCATAGGTACAATATGGCTCACCGATGGGCAATTATATCCTTTGGCTGTAAGGGCTACCTTTAGCTTTTCACTGATTTGTAGCAGGTGAGTTCTCTTATGTTGTAAAGCTGGAAGACGTTCTAACACCCATGAAGTCCACTGAATATTGATAGGAGGAAGTGCAGTGGTGAATATAAACGTGCGCATTTTATTGATAAGATATTCCTGAATGAGTTGCCGGCAGACAATATACGCTCCTGCCGAGGCAATGGCTTTCCCGAATGTACCTACTAGAAAGTCTATATCGTTGATACATTCTTGTTCTTCAGCACATCCTAATCCTTTTTTCCCTCGTACACCAAAAGCATGAGCCTCATCTATATAAAGAAGAATATTGGAATAGCTCTTTTTGAGTTGAATGAGAGCGGGAAGATCAGCTTCATCGCCATCCATGCTGAAGATACTTTCGGTAACAATAATAATCTGCTCATAAGCGTTATGATTTTCAGCAATCAGTCGCTGCAACTGGGAAATATCATTGTGACGATACCGGATACATTTAGCTGATGATAATTTAATTCCGTCTATCAGGCTTGCATGCACCAGCTTGTCAGCAAGAATCAGGGTGTGAGTATTGCAAATGGCAGGAAGTATTCCTGTATTGGCATGATAACCACTATTGAATATGAGTGCACTTTCGGTTCCGAACATGGTGGCTAGCTGTTGCTCCAACTTCTGATAGTCACTAAAATTACCGGTCAATAACCGGGAAGAAGAGGAGGTAGGCAGGAAAGTTTCGGGAGTGAGCGTCCTTAAGAATTCCTCCCTCAATGAAATGTCATTGGCCAGTCCGAGATAATCATTAGAAGATAGGTTCAACATTCGTTGTCCGTTCAGCAGAACATCTCGCCCCTCGTGGATTAGCGGTGGGAGAGAACGGTAATTCTTTTTCTCTTTCAAGGTTTGGAGTTCCTGGTTTATATACTCTAATGTCATGAATTGTTATTTTAAGTAATCAGTATTCGATAGATGAATGATTGAAAGTGTAATCTGTTGCTTATAAGATGTTTATCGTCAGAAGGACTATCCCGGAAGTTTCTCACCGACCAAGGCATCCTTCCTCGGTGAGGAAAGGTCCGTTCCTCACCGAGGAACACCCTTTTGCTCACCGAGGAACAGATTTTTGGGTGAAAATCTGGTAATATTCTTCTTATCTGTCATCTTTTTTGAATGACTTTAAGTAACCCGGAAGTCAGTTTGCTTAATTGTTCCGAAGTAATGATGAAAGGCGGCATTAGATATACCAGTTTGCCAAAGGGACGTACCCAGATTCTTTCTTCCACAAATCGTCGTTGCATATAGGCCATATTTACCGGACGTTTCATCTCAATGACTCCGATAGCTCCGAGTATTCGTACATCAGCTACTTCCGGAAATTCCTGTGCAGGTGCCAGTTCTTCTTTCAGTTGAGTTTCGATTCGCTTCACATTCTCTTGCCAATCGGATTCGAGTAATAGGCGAACGGAAGCGCAAGCCACTGCACACGCAAGTGGATTACCCATAAATGTAGGCCCGTGCATAAAAGCTCCCGGTGCATGGTTGGAGATGGTATCTGCTATCCGGTTACTGGCTAATACAGCAGAAAGTGTCATATATCCTCCGGTCAGTGCTTTGCCGATGCACATGATATCCGGTTCTACTCCGGCGTGTTCCCACGCAAAAAGTTTGCCGGTACGTCCGAATCCCGTTGCTATTTCATCGAAGATTAGAAGAATATCGTGCTTCCGGCAAAGCTTTTCTGCTTCACGCAGATACTGCGGATGATAAAACCACATTCCACCTGCTCCTTGTACCACCGGTTCCAGGATAAGCGCCGCCAACTCTTTTGAATGTTTTTCAATTATCTCTTGCAGAGGCAGTATATCTTCCGGATTCCATTCTCCGTCGAACCGGGAAGTGGGGGACGGGACAAAATAACGTACAGGCAATGCCGAACCGAAAAGACTGTGCATACCCGTCACCGGATCACATACAGACATGGCATTCCACGTATCACCGTGATAGCCGGAACGGATAGTCACGAAATTGTTCTTTTCCGGTTTTCCTGCTGCATACCAATATTGTACAGCCATTTTCAGTGCCACTTCTACGGCTACCGAACCGGAGTCTGCATAGAATATTTTCTGCATGGAGGGAGGAACCAAAGGCAATAATAGTTTCCCCAATTCAATGGCCGGTTCATGCGTCAGTCCTCCGAACATGACATGAGACATTTTATCTAATTGTTCTTTTGCCGCCTGATTTAATACCGGATGATTATATCCATGCACTGCACACCACCAGGAAGACATTCCGTCAATGAGTGTCCGTCCGTCTTCGAGGGTAATGGAGGCTCCCTCTGCCCGTTTCACTTTGTAGACAGGAAGCGGATTGGTAGTCGAAGTGTACGGATGCCAGATATGTTCGCGGTCAAATTGGGAACCGGCGAAATGATAACCTTCTTCTTGAATCATCTTTTTGTCTTCCGATACTTTGGAACCGAGAGTTGTCAGCAGGTCGCCTACGATAGCCGAGTTAATTCCGATAGATAGTGCTTTGTGCATGGCTTCGGAAGATAGTTGTGAACGTCCTCCGGCAAATCTTAGAAAAGCTGTCGGATTAATAAAACGAAAGATAGCGATGGTTTTAAGTATTTCTTCTTCGCTTAGAGGCTGCTCGTTTTCCAGTGGAGTTCCCGGAATCGGACTAAGCAGGTTGATAGGTATGGACTGAACATTCAGTTCTTTTAAAGTGAAAGCAAATTCAATCCGTTGCTCCATCGTTTCTCCCATACCGATGATACCTCCGCAGCAGATATCCATGCCTACACGACGAGCTGCATCGAGAGTAGCCAGTTTTTGTTCTTGTGTATGTGTAGTGCAGAGTTTGGAAAAATAAGACGGAGCCGTTTCCAGGTTACAGTGATAACGGGTGATTCCGGCTTCGTGTAGGGAACGTAGCTCTTCTTCGTTAAGTAACCCCAGAGAAGCACAGAGCTGAATAGATGAGTGACGTCGCATTTGACGAACGGTATCGCAAAGTTGGGTGATCTGTTTGGGAGATGGTTTTCGTCCGCTGGTAACGAGAGAGAAACGGTTGACGTCCTGGGCTTCATTGTATTTCGCCTGTCGGAGACATTCTTCAGCGGGAAGGAGATCGTAAATCTCGGCTTTAGTCTTGTAGTGAGAGGATTGTGCACACCATTTACAGTTTTCCGGGCATCGGCCGGACTTGGCGTTGATGATGGAACACATGTCGAATTCGTGCGAAGCACGTGCGACGGTAATCTCATGCGCGGCGGCATATAGCGCCTCGCTGTCAGCCATGTTGGCTAGCCAAGCGGCTTGGTCGGGCGAAATATCAATGCCTGCCAACACTTGGTCTTTTATTTCCTGAAGTGTCATAAATGTATGATAAGGGATAGTAATTTTAGCATTCTGCTTACGAAGGGCAACGTCCACAACATTGATGTGCAGATGACCGATTTGGAATTCACGTCCCATACTCGCAAAAGCGGCATAGTTCTTTCTGCCCCAATAACGGAAGCGGGAAAGAAGGGTACGTGTGGTCTGTATGTGGCGTTGTTGCTTCATTGATTTTTTACTTTTGTTCGTTAGAACGTGGCAAATGTACAAAGATTCTTTGGATAAGCAAGCAAGTTTACGATTTCTGATATCCGTACTTTTATTTCTTTTTCCTGTATTCTTTGCGTAAGTTGAAATTGAATCCGGCATATATCTGAAGAGTGCCGAAACCATTGTCTACAGAGAAATTATTCCGGTGGTAATTATAGTTTTTCCCAACGAAAGAAGTACCTACAAAGTATTTTCCGTTATTATAAACAACCCCTGCACGGAGTAGAAAATCCAGATTAAATTTGCCGTACCATGCTTTTCCTTCGTGAGTTTCCGCATCTACATCAGAGGCTTTATAGGCAATGGCAGGGGTGAGAGACAAACATGCCAGGCAGTTGCGGGCAAAGACCCAGTTGTAGGCATATCCGAAACTGATATTGGCATTGGTATATTTTATATCCTTGACTTTCATACCGGGATTCATTGTCTGCTGTAGAAAAACAGGAAGTTCTGTGTAGTCGAAGTCGAGATGATGCTTTGAAATAGAAAAACCGGCAATAAATGTTCCCGCGTTGCGTCGTTGGTTGGTGGACTGGCTGAAGGCGGCCGGATAAGAGAATTTTCTGTTATTGAAGATATAATATAAGTTCAGTCCTTTTATATCCACCTTTATTCCACTGAAATCCTCGGAATAGTTGGAGGGAATATCTTCAGAAAATCCTCTGATCTTATGTATCTTGTAATTGTTTCCGGTACGACGGTAGAATATATCTACGCCAAGTTTGGAACTATATAAGCTAAGGTCAAACTCTGTACCTCTATTCTTCCGGTTGGTTTTCCGATAGATATCATCCACATCTACGGACCATCCTAGGAAAATCCATCGCCAGCCGAAATACAATCCTATTTTATTATGCGGGTTGGGAGAGAAACTAAGTTTTTGTGGTTGAGGCTGTTCGCTGGTGACAGAGTAATATTCGAAGTTGCTGAAATGAGTAGCCATCAACGCATAATTATAACGGTTCGGGCTGATATAGAGCGTATCGAAATCACTGAAATTCATAAATTTCTTGATTGCTCTTTTGAAAGGACTGGGCTGGGTGACCGTTGTGGAATCTATTCTTGTACTATCATTTGTAGAAAGGGCTTTCTTTTCACTTTGCGCCTGTAAGGACAGTGAAAATAACAGAAAAAGATATAGAATAACCCGTTTCC
>OLGI01003072.1_pt1 | contig 10852 bp, 7 predicted proteins | sample 1605221 | NCBI WGS metagenome assembly OLGI01 (sample SAMEA3888915, study PRJEB22519) | human gut metagenome | biome: human gut; feature: human-associated habitat; material: faeces | place: Denmark | collected 2010
AATGGAGCGGACGTACGTCCGATACAGGCGAACGCGTGTAGTGAAAGCAAGCGAACAAACATATGCAGGAAAGCAGCGGCTAGTTACCACCCCAGGGGCACTCCCTTTTCGTGGCAATTAGAAACCTTTCTGAAAGCTCTTTACTCCGCCAATTCCTCCCACTTCTCATACAATCCCTCTAACTTTGCATTCAGTTCTTCCTTCTCTTTATTCAGTTCCATCAAACGCGGAACATCGGAAAAGACAGTCTCATCGCAGAGAAGCGCATCGATCTCCTGATCGCGGGTTTCAAGGGTGTGGATTTCTTCCTCGACGCGTTTCAATTCATTCTGTTTCTTACGAAGCCGCGTCTGTTCTTCCTTCTGCTGTTTCCAGTCCAATTTGCCGGAGGAAGCGCTGGCTGCCGCCTGAACTGCAGCGGTCACGGCAGAAGCGGACGAAGCAGCAGAGGTACCAGTGCCATTTCCAGAAAGAGCAGTCGGATTTGCGCCTGCCGCAGCGGTCAGATGGCTGGAAGTCCCTGTGTTTCCGGCTCCGGAAGATTTTGCAGAGCGGTTGGCTGCCTGTGCGGCGGAAGCCAGATAGGCTTTCTCCTGCGTCTCCTTCTTTTCCAGATAATAATCGTAGTTTCCAATATAATTAATCAGTGTTCCCATCGTCAGATCGAGAATCCGGGTCGCAGTTTTGTTGATGAAATATCGGTCATGGGAGACGTAGAGAACGGTTCCGGTATAATGAACCAGCGCGTTTTCCAGAATCTCCTTCGAGGCGATATCCAGGTGGTTGGTCGGCTCATCGAGGATCAGGAAGTTCGCCTCCGAGAGCATCAGCTTCGCCAGGGAAACACGTCCGCGTTCGCCGCCGCTCAGATCGCGGATGCGCTTAAAGACATCGTCGCCGGTGAAGAGAAATGCCGCCAGCACATTTCGGATCTGCGTGTTGTTCATATCCGGGTAGGTGTCCTGCAGCTCGTCAAAGAGCGTCTTGTCCATGTGCAGAACCTGGTGTTCCTGATCGTAGTAACCGATATGCACCTTGGAACCTAACCGGATCTCGCCGTTGTCCGGGGTCAGAAGACCGTTGATCATCTTGAGAATTGTGGTCTTGCCGGTTCCGTTGTTGCCGATGATGGCGATGCGCTCGCCGCGTTTTATCTCAAAGTTCAGATCCGTGAAGAGTGTCATGCCGTCGAAACTCTTGGCAAGCTCACGGACGGAGAGAACGTCATTTCCGCTGGTGACGCACGGTTCCAGTGTAATGTGCATCGCGTCGTTGATTTCGGTTGGTTTTTCCAGAAGATCCATCTTGGAAAGCATTTTTTCACGGCTCTCGGCGCGCTTGATGGATTTCTCACGGTTAAAGGATTTGAGTTTGGTGATAACCTCCTCCTGATGGCGGATCTCCTGCTGCTGGTTTAAGTAAGCCTTGAGCACACCGGCGCGGATGATCGCTTTTTTCTCGCTGTAGGCGGTGTAATTGCCCTGGAAAGAGGTGGCGATGCCGCCGTCCAGCTCGACGATCTTGGTCACGACGCGGTCCAGAAAATAGCGGTCGTGGGCGACGATGATGACCGTCCCGGCGTAGTTCATCAGATAGGTTTCCAGCCACGCGATGGATTCCATGTCGAGGTGGTTGGTCGGCTCGTCCAAAAGGATGATGTCCGGTTTGGAGAGCAGGAGCTTACCGAGGGAGACGCGCGTTTTCTGACCGCCTGAAAGTTCGGAAACCGGTTTGGAAAATTCTTCCTCGACAAAGCCGAGTCCCTTTAAGACACCGGTGATCTCGCTCTGCCATGCGTAGCCGTTTAAAAGTTCAAATTCATGGTTTAAGCGGCTGTAAGTGTTGAGCATCGTTTCGAGCTTTTCGCCCTCGGCGTGCTTCATCTGGAGTTCCAGCGTGCGGATCTGCTGTTCCATTTCCAGAATCGGACGTTTGACCTCCAGAAGAGAGTCATAAATGGTGGTCTGGCTATGCAGATCCTGATGCTGTGCCAGGTAACCGAGGGTTTTGCCCTTGGCGATGGTCACGGAGCCCTCGTCTGCTGCGAGTTCTCCGACAATTATTTTTAAAAGAGTCGATTTACCGGCTCCGTTGATGCCGACGATGGCGGCTTTTTCGTGATCTTCTACATGAAACGATACGTGTTTGAGGATTTCCTCTGTACCGAATGCTTTTGAAATATTGCTGCAAGATAAAATCATAGATTCCTCCTGTGGTTGTATCCATGTATTTCGGTTAAAAAATATACCGTCAATCTTAAATTATAATATAAATAAAGAAGCAATGCAAGAATGAGAACGGTTAATGGCTGTTTCTGGTCAGAAAATTTTGCGAAATACAATGTAAAATCCCTCATATGAAATAAAAAAATTGACAATTATTTATCATATGACTATAATAAATTTATCAGATTGTCCGAAGGTTTGCGTAAACCATATGGACAACGTTATAGGAAAGAAAGGTGGAAGAAAGCCGTGGAACAGAAAGAGATATCTAAAGCGGTCATTTCTAGGCTACCCAGATACTATCGTTACTTGGGCGAATTGCTCGAGGAGGGAGTAGAGAGAATCTCATCGAATGATTTGAGTATCCGCATGAAGGTGACAGCGTCCCAGATTCGTCAGGATCTGAACAATTTCGGCGGATTTGGTCAGCAGGGATATGGTTATAATGTAAAGTATTTATATTCGGAGATTGCCCGGATTCTGGGAATTGACCGTCAGCATAACCTAATTATTATCGGTGCGGGAAATCTGGGTCAGGCGATCGCGAATTATACAAATTTTGAGCGGCGTGGTTTTTTAATCAAAGGCATGTTTGATGTGAATCCGCGTCTGGTCGGTCTGGTAGTCCGAGGAGTGGAGATCCGCGGTATTGAAGATTTGGAGCAGTTTATCAAGGACAATGAAGTGCAGATCGCAGCGCTGACGATTCCGAAGTCGAAAGCGCCGGAGATTGCGGAACGGCTTGTCAAAGCCGGAATCAAGGCGATCTGGAATTTTGCCCATACAGATTTACAGGTTCCAGATGACGTTGTGGTGGAAAATGTCCATCTGTCGGAGAGCCTGATGCGCCTTTCTTACCGCGTATGCAGTATGCAGGATCAGAAAGCGAGAGAAGAAGCGCAGAGAAAGCAGGAAGAGGCAGCTGGTGCTGGAGAAATAAAATGATCGTCGGAATTGGTACGGATCTGATAGAGATAGAGCGAATCAAAAAAGCCTGTGAAAAAGAGGCTTTTTTGGTGCGTGTATATACAGAAGAAGAGCGTCGGCAGGCTGGGGGAAATGCGTCCCGGCTCGCCGGCGATTTTGCGGTAAAAGAGGCAGTCTCGAAGGTGTTTGGAACAGGCTTTCGGGGCTTTGGACTGCTGGATATAGAAGTGCTCCGGGACGAGCTTGGAAAACCGTGGGTGCGGCTTCACGGGGGAGCAAAGAAACTTGCGGATAGCCTGAAAATCACCCGGATTCACGTGTCGATCACGAATACAGGCAGTCTTGCATCCGCTTACGCAGTCGGAGAGGGGGAATGAAAATGAGACGTCTGGTGACAGGAAAACAGATGAAAGAGATAGATGGATATGCAATCCGGAAAGTGGGGATACCCTCTCTGGTACTGATGGAGCGAGCGGCGCTGGCGGTTGCAGACGAGATGGAAAAACGGTATGGAAAGCTTTCAGGGCAGAGGCTTCTGGTATTTTGCGGAACGGGCAATAACGGTGCGGACGGTGCGGCGCTGGCTAGGATTCTCTTTCTGCGCGGCGCGCTTCCGACGGTGCTCACGGTCGGTGACAAGGCGCACTGGACGGGGGAGATGACCTGCCAGGTGGCGATTGACCGGAATCTGGGGATCCCGGTGGAGGCGTTTGAAAATTATGTGCCGGGGCATGTGGAGATCATGGTGGATGCGATCTTTGGCGTGGGTCTTTCCAGAGAGGTCGGCGGTGAATTTGCCGAGGCGATCCGTTTTATGCGGGAGCAGGAGCCAAAGGCGGTAGTTGCGGTTGATATTCCGTCCGGCGTCAGCTCAGAGACGGGGGCGGCGCTTGGCGAGGCAGCTGAGGCGGATCTGACCGTTACTTTCGGCTATGAGAAGCTGGGAATGGTGTTCTATCCGGGACGGAAGCTGTGCGGCGAGATTGTGATTGCCGACATCGGGTTTCCGGCGTATACAAAATATGAAGGGCATACCTATTTTGCCTATGATCCGGAGGATCGGAGCCAGATCCCGAAACGGCGGGCAGACGCCAACAAGGGAACGTATGGAAAAATCCTGATCGCAGCCGGTTCGGAGGGAATGTGCGGCGCAGCGTATTTGAGCGCCCTGGCTGCGTACCGGATGGGCGCAGGACTTGTGAAGATCCTGACCGTCCGGGCAAATGTGCCGATTCTGCAAAATCTCCTTCCAGAGGCGATCCTGACGCCGTATGATCCGGAACAGGCACAGACGGATCCGGCAGGTTTTAAGAGCCTGGTGGAACAGGAGTGCGGCTGGGCGAGCGCGATCGTGCTGGGACCGGGACTGGGAAAGGAAGCCCATGTCGCAAGTCTGGTGCAGAACGTGCTACTTTCCGCCTATGTGCCGATCATTGTGGATGCGGATGGATTAAATGCTGTCGCACAGCATCCGCATTTGTCCGGGTATTTTACGGAAAATGTGATCGTTACTCCGCATCTGGGAGAGATGGCGCGTCTGACGGGACGCTCGATTGAGGATCTGAAACGGGATCTGGTCGAGTCAGCGGTGCGGTATGGCGAAGAAAAAGGCGTGACCTGCGTGCTCAAGGATGCCGTGACGGTGACGGCGGGGCGCGATGGCAATGTGTATATCGGTGACAGCGGCTGCGCCGCGATGGCAAAGGGCGGTTCCGGCGATGTGCTGACCGGTGTGATTGCCGGGCTTCTGGCGCTGGGATTTTCAGAGGATGAAGCGGCGGCGCTCGGCGTGTTCCTGCAGGGAAGAGCCGGGGCGGCAGCTGCCTGTAAAAAGGGAGAGCATTCCGTGCTGGCAAGAGATATCGCGGATTGTCTGCTTGAAAAGATAGATTGAAAATAAAAAGGAAGACAAAAAGATGGAAAAAGCATATACAATGGCAGAAGAACCATATACCCGGATTTATGCGCGGATTGACCTGGATGCGATTGTGAAAAATATGGAGGCGATGCGCGAAAATCTTCCGGCAAAAACGAAGATGATCGGCGTGGTTAAGACGGATGGTTACGGTCACGGGGCTGTCCCGGTGGCGAAGACGATCGCGCCGTTTGTCTGGGGCTATGCGGTGGCAACCTTGGAGGAAGGACAGAACCTGCGCCGCCACGGCATTGACAAACCGATTCTGGTGCTTGGCAGCACGCACCCACGCCATTTTGCGGAATTGATTGAGGGCGATATCCGTCCAGCGATCTTTGAGGAAGACAAGGCAGAGCTGCTCTCAAAACTTGCGGTTTCGATGGGAAAGACGGCGAAAATGCATATTGCGCTCGATACCGGCATGGGACGAATCGGATTTCACCCGGATGAAAATAGCCTGAAAGAGATAGAGCGGATTGCAAAGCTTCCGGGCATTGAGATCGAGGGAATGTTTACACATTTTGCGCGTGCTGACGAGGCGGATAAGGCATTTACCCATTTACAGTATGATCGGTACCAGAAATTCCATGAAGGTCTGGAAAATGCAGGCGTTCATATTCCGATGTGCCACTGTGCGAACAGCGCGGCGATCATGGAACTGCCGCGGATGGGACTGGATGCGGCGAGAGCCGGTATCACGGTATACGGTCTGTATCCGTCGGATGAGGTAGAGCGGAACATGAAGATTTACCCGGCGATGGAGATCCGCAGCTTTATTACCTATGTTAAGGAAGTAGAGCCGGGCACGCCGATCAGCTACGGCGGAACCTTTGTGACGGACCGTCCGATGCGGATCGCGACGATTGGCGCCGGATACGGCGATGGCTATCCGAGAAATCTCTCTGGAAAGGGTTATGTCCTGATTCATGGACACCGCGCACCGATTCTGGGACGCGTCTGCATGGATCAGTGCATGATCGATGTGACCGATATCCCGGAGGCTGCTGAGGACACGCGGGTAACGCTGGTCGGACGCGACGGGGACGACGAGATCACGATGGAAGAGCTGGCGGAATGGAGTGGCGGTTTCCACTATGAGATCCCATGCGTGCTTGGAAAACGTGTGCCGCGCGTGTACGTGAGAGGTGGAAAGATCGTCGGGAAAAAGGATTATAATGATGATCGGTATGAGGATTTTATGGAGTAAAGCCAGTGTTTGAACCATTTAGAAAAAGGATTCATAAGATAAAGTAGATAGCTTCGGCAAAGCCGGGAACCTGGACTGCCGGATGCATTTATGGGACGACCCGCGTATAGGCGGTGTAAATCTGTCCATACTAACGGTATAAACGGACTGTGGAGCTGTGAAAGTACAAAGCAGTTATTTATATCTTAAAATAGTTTGGACGGAGTGTGAATCGAGTGATTATCAGACGAGGAGATATTTATTACGCAGATTTAAGACCGGTCATCGGCTCAGAGCAGGGCGGCGTCCGCCCGGTGCTGGTCATCCAGAATGATATCGGCAACAAGCACAGCCCGACCGTGATCTGCGCGGCGATCACATCAAAGATGAACAAAGCCAAGCTGCCGACGCATGTGGAATTAAACACGCGCCGCTGTGCGATGGTGAGGGATTCGGTCATTTTACTGGAACAACTCCGCACGATCGATAAGCAGCGGCTGAAAGAGAAAATCTGTCATATCGACGGGGCGCTTTTACAGGAAGTGGACCGTGCGCTGAAGGTCAGTCTGGAACTGGATACATAAAATCAGCCGCGAACCCCTTGTCAAGCATACAGAATGGTGTTAAAATAGTTAAGATGCAGCTTTTTAGTGCCGAAATCGGCGTGATATAAAAGCTGATGAGCGAAAAGATACAACAAAGAAGATAGAAAGAGGAGTGTTATTTTATGTCAGGACATTCAAAGTTCGCCAATATTAAGCACAAAAAAGAGAGAAACGACGCAGCAAAGGGAAAAATCTTTACCGTTATCGGCCGTGAGATTGCCGTAGCTGTTAAGGAAGGTGGTTCGGATCCGGCAAACAACAGCCGTCTGCGTGATGTGATTGCAAAAGCAAAAGCGAACAATATGCCGAACGATACCATCGATCGTGGCATCAAGAAAGCAGCCGGAGATGCAAACTCTGTCAATTACGAGAATCTTACATATGAGGGATATGGTCCGAATGGCGTCGCTATCATCGTAGATACCCTGACCGACAACAAGAACCGTACCGCAGCGAATGTCCGCAGCGCATTTACCAAGGGCGGCGGAAACGTAGGTACTCCGGGCAGCGTGTCCTTCATGTTTGATAAAAAAGGTCAGATCATCATCGACAAAGAAGAGTGCGAGATGGATCCGGATGAGCTGATGATGCTTGCACTGGATGCAGGAGCTGAGGATTTCTCCGAGGAGGAGGACAGCTACGAAGTGATCACCGCACCGGAAGATTTCTCCGCAGTCCGCGAGGCGCTGGAGAAGGCTGGCGTTCCGATGATGGAAGCAGACGTTACCATGATTCCGCAGAACTGGGTAGAGCTTACCGATGAGGAATCCATCAAAAAGATGCAGAGAATCCTGGATCTTCTGGATGAGGATGATGACGTACAGGCTACTTACCATAACTGGGATGAGTAATTGATATCATATTTGATATAGATTTAAAAAATAAAGATACGATTCATATAAAAACTGTCGCTGGAATACAATGGCGGGCTGGACTTTTCAAAGAAGAGGGCTGGCAGCCGGATGTATTTGGCGGCAGTTTTTGTGTAATAGGAATTTCCTTGGAGACACATTCGTTTTTATTTTGCAAATTTTATGGAAGCGTTAAAGAAAAAAATACCATGTCCGGCAGCAATAAACTTGCCTGAACATGGTATTTACTCGTATTTTATCTACTAATTGCTTGTATAATGATAGCTGTCTAACAGCTGTGCCTTCATATGCCACAGCTCGTTGGAGAGATCCACATGAATCTCATGCGGGTTTACCAGACGGCGGGACTCATCCCACAGCGTCTCCTGTTCTTTCTTGCAGTATTCGCGGATGTCCATAACCTTTGGAGACTCGTAAACGCATTCGCCGTTTTTGAAGATTGGAACGAGAAGTTCGCGCATGGTGTAGGTGCCCGGCGCGAGGTGTGTCTTTTTCCATGTCTCGATCGGATCGAAGAGCAGAAGGGAATTCTTCTCATCGAACTCTTCATCCACGAGACAGATCAGATCTGCGATAATCTTGCCAGTCTCCTTGTCATAGATTCGCTGGATGGTCTTGTTGCCCGGATTGGTAACCTTTTCTGTATTTTCCGAAAGCTTGATCTTCGGGATAAATTTGCCTGTGTGACGGTCCATGATGGCAGCCAGCTTATAAACGCCGCCGAAGGAAGGGCAGTCCTTGGAGGTAATGAGGTTTGTGCCGACACCCCAGGACGTGATGGCAGCGCCCTGAATCTTCAGGCTGTCGATCAGGTATTCATCCAGATCGTTGGAGGCGGAGATGACTGCATCCGGGAATCCGGCGTCATCCAGCATCTTGCGGGCTTTCTTGGAAATATATGCAAGGTCGCCGCTGTCGAGGCGGATGCCGTAGAAAGTCAGCGGGATACCGGCGTCGCGCATCTCCTGGAAGACGCGGATCGCGTTCGGAACACCGGAACCCAGGGTATCATAGGTATCGGCTAACAGGATGCAGGCACTCGGATAGAGCTTTGCATAAGCGCGGAACGCAGTCAGCTCATCCGGGAAACTCATGATCCAGCTGTGTGCGTGGGTTCCCTTGACCGGAACGTCAAATAGTTTTCCGGCCAGTACATTGGAAGTGCCGATACAGCCGGCGATCATGGCAGCGCGGGCGCCATAGGTACCGGCGTCAGCACCCTGCGCGCGGCGAAGCCCAAACTCCATGATTCCGTCCCCGCGTGCGGCGAAGACGATACGGGAGGTTTTGGTCGCGATCAGGCTCTGGTGGTTGATGATATTTAAGATGGCAGTCTCAACCAGCTGTGCTTCCATGATCGGCGCGATGACCTTGACGAGGGGCTCACGCGGAAAGACAACAGTGCCTTCCGGGATTGCGTAGATGTTACCCGAAAATTTGAAATTGTGAAGATATTCGAGGAAATCTTCATCAAAAATGCCGAGTCCGCGTAAGTATTCGATGTCGGCATCATCGAAGTGAAGATTTTTCACATAGTCAATGACCTGCTCTAAGCCGGCGCAGATGGAAAACGCATTTCCATCCGGGTTTGTGCGGTAGAACGCATCAAAAATGACGGTTTCGTTGGCATCTTTCTCCCGGAAATAGCCCTGCATCATCGTCAGTTCATACAGGTCGGTCAATAGGGTAAGGTTTCTTGGCTCCATAATATTCTCCTTTGTTGCGAAAGACGGCTGCGGGCACGTCCTCCTTTTTATATATAGTATACTTCATTGTTTATATTTGCAATGAATGTCTGTGTCTGTTTTTTAAAGTAAAGACAGACATATTTTATATACTATACCATAAAATCAGGGGAATGGCAAAATAATGATAATTTTATAACATGTGAATCATATCCGAAACATTCCTTGACAACCATCTGGAAAAAAGATACAATGTCCATGTTAGTGATTTGATTACTAATTATGATAGGAAAAGCAATGATGGAGACAGTAGCGCCGCACGGAAAGCGGGAGCGAGGCAGGGACGGTGAGAGCCTGCTGTGAGTAAGGCGGATGCGAAGATCACTCCGGAGCTTCGGGCTGAACCATTTTTGGAAGTCTGAGCGCCGTTTCTGACAGCGCCCGGAAGGAAAATTCAGTAAGTACCGACGGTTTCCTCCGTTATAGGGAGCGCATATAAAGGTATGCAGTAATAGGTGGTTAAAAGCAAGTGGGCCCTTGTCCTGTTACAGGATGGGTCCATTTTTATTTCATATTTTTAGGAGGAATTTATCATGTACAACAAAGTTCCGGCAAACATGAATTTCGTGGAACGTGAAAAGAACATTGAGAAGTTCTGGGAAGATGAGCAGATTTTTAAGAAGAGTATCGACAGCCGTAAGCAGGGACCGACCTATACATTCTATGACGGACCGCCTACCGCAAACGGCAAGCCGCACATCGGACACGTGCTGACCCGTGTTATCAAGGATATGATTCCGAGATACCGCGCGATGAAGGGCTACATGGTTCCGAGAAAGGCTGGATGGGATACCCACGGTCTTCCGGTTGAGCTGGAAGTAGAGAAGATGCTGGGACTGGACGGCAAGGAGCAGATTGAGCAGTATGGTCTGGAGCCGTTCATCGAGCACTGTAAAGAGAGTGTCTGGAAATACAAAGGAATGTGGGAGAAATTCTCCAACACCGTTGGTTTCTGGGCAGACATGGAGCATCCGTATGTTACCTACCACAACAGCTTCATTGAGTCTGAGTGGTGGGCATTAAAAGAAATCTGGAACAAGGGACTTCTTTATAAGGGCTTTAAGATCGTACCGTACTGCCCGCGCTGCGGCACTCCGCTGTCCAGCCATGAGGTGGCACAGGGATATAAGGACGTCAAAGAGCGTTCTGCGATTGCTAAATTCCCGGTAAAGGGCGAAGATGCATACATTCTTGCATGGACGACCACCCCGTGGACACTTCCGTCCAACGTGGCGCTCTGTGTAAATCCGGACGAGACATATGTAAAGGTAAAAATGAAAGAGGATGGCACGGTTTATTATATGGCGCAGGCGCTGTGTGATACCGTTCTGGGCGAGGGCACTTACGATGTCCTGGAAACCTTTGTCGGAAAAGATC
>OLGI01003082.1_pt1 | contig 10823 bp, 10 predicted proteins | sample 1605221 | NCBI WGS metagenome assembly OLGI01 (sample SAMEA3888915, study PRJEB22519) | human gut metagenome | biome: human gut; feature: human-associated habitat; material: faeces | place: Denmark | collected 2010
ACATTTAACCGAGTATTTAAAGAAAGATATAAAATATCACCGAGTGATTATCGGATTCTTACATTGTAAATTAAATCCTACAGATGGTATATGCCATTTGTAGGATTTTTTGTTGCAAAGCATATAGGAATGCTATTGTTTGCTAGAAAATGCAAAATAGTTATGGTATGATATTTTTTATGAAGTAAGAATACAATAAGGAGTATCGATATGAGGCCTAAAAGAAAAAGGCGATTTCTGTGTATTCCGGTAATTCTGTGTGTAATCCTTTTATTTTCTTCGTGTGGCAAGGATACAAGCGCATCAAATGATACCAAGAAATCAAACAGGGATAATGAACCTGTTGTTTTGACGGGGAGTGCCGATGGAACAGTTACCTATGGAAACGAATCCGTTACCATTGATGCGTCACATACACAAAATGGTTATCTGATGATTTCTTATACCGGACAAAATCCAAAAGTGAAATTGCAAATTACAGGCGCAGATGATATCACATATACATACAATTTACATGGCGATGGGTATGAGACATTTCCCCTTACAGCCGGAAGTGGCACATATCAGATCGGCATATTTGAAAATATAGAGGGAACAAGTTATGCAACACTTTTTACGCAATCCATTGATGCGCAATTGGAGAATGAATTTGATCCATACCTATATGCGAACCAATATGTGAATTTTAATGCGAATTCAAAAGCCGTAGCAGAAGCAAAAAAAATATCTTCTTCTGCCGGGGATGATTTGGAAGTTATACAAAATGTGTACAATTATATGATTTCAAACTTTACCTATGATTATGATAAAGCAGCCACGGTACAAAGCGGTTATCTTCCGGATGTAGATGAAGTGTTTGAACAAAAGACAGGGATTTGCTTCGATTATGCTGCAGTTATGGCAACAATGCTTCGCTGTGAACGTATTCCAACACGTCTTGAGGTGGGGTATGCCGGAGATATCTATCACGCATGGATCAGTACCTATATCCACGACAAAGGCTGGGTTAACGGTATTATAGAATTTGATGGCAAAGATTGGAAACTTATGGATCCAACCTTTGCATCTACAAGTTCAGATCCAAAGGATTTTGTGACGGAAGCAGATGATTATGTCACGAAATATGTTTATTAGCAGGAGGATTCCTTAATGATGAATAAAAATAACAATTCGATATTGGGAAATATGGAAATAGCGGCATTTTGCGATCAATTATCCATGATAGTTGCAGCTGGTATTTCTCTGTATGAAGGCGTTTCTATTTTGTCGGAAGATGCAGAGGACGAGCAGACGAAAGTGATTTTGTCTGGCATCAATGCATCTCTGGAACAAGGTGTTTCCTTTCATGAAGCACTCAGTGCATCTGAAGTTTTCCCGAAATATGTCATTGATATGATTGAGATAGGAGAAACAACAGGTAAATTAGAAGAAGTGTTGAAAGCATTGTCTACTTATTATAGAAGAGAAGACAGTATCCGAAATAGCATAAAAAATGCAGTAACATATCCAATCATCATGATTGTACTGATGTTTGTTATTATTTTTGTGATGATTGCAAAAGTACTTCCTGTATTTCAGCAGATTTATGGAGAATTGGGAAGCCAGTTAACAGGTGTTGCCGGTGCTTTTATGCGTTTTTCTATGGTACTGAATCGCTATATGCTTGTCATTGTTTTGCTGTTGGCAATAGCGGTAGTAGCGCTTGTTTTCTTTTTTAAGTCAAATCATGGAAAACGGTTTCTGCAGAAAAAAACGTACGCCATGGCTTTAGCGACCGGACGTTTTGCAAACTGTATGTCACTTGCAATGAGCAGTGGATTAGATACTGACCAGGGATTATTGTTTGCAGAACAACTCGTCGACAATCCATATATGGCAAAACGTATTCGTGCATGTAGTGATCTGATTGCTTCGGGAAAGAGTTTTGCGGAGGCCATTCTTTCTACACACATTTTTGATAGAGTCTATGTATCTATGATTTCTATTGGATTTCGAACTGGTACTTTGGATGAGGTTATGGCGAAAATTTCAGAGGAATATGAGGATGCAATTGAAAATAGAATTGCAAAATTTATTGCCATTTTGGAGCCAACGCTCGTCATTATATTATCCGTTGTCATAGGACTCGTATTGATTTCTTTCCTATTGCCATTGATTGGAATTATGTCAAGTATAGGGTAAGAAGAGAAGATAAAGTGAGGCCAGTTACTACATGAAACAAATTCATTTAAAAAAGCAGGATAAGAAATGGAAAATTTGGGGATCGCTTATCTTTTTCCTTTGCATTCTTGTGTTGTTTGCAGTACTTTCTACACGGGTAAAGACGGCAAATGAGACACAACAGATGGAAATTCTGGAAAAAGCAGTTACAAGAACGATTACCGAATGTTATGCATTAGAAGGTGCGTATCCACCGGATATTGATTATCTGACAGCGCATTACGGACTGACATATGATGCAGACGCATATTTTATTGATTATCAGTATATTGGTTCCAATTTAAGACCAGATGTTACGATTATAAAAAGGAATAGATAGTGTATGATCGATTTAAAGAAAACACAGCAGCATTCGATTGAACAGATTTTTGTGCTAATTCTGTTGACATTGTTTGCGGCAGTTGCATTTATTTTAGTTGCCATGGGAGCACGGCAATATCATTCCATTGCCAATCTGATGACGAACAATTATGAAAAAAGAACGATTGCTTCCTATTTGGAAGAAAAAATGAATCAGAATGACGGCAGCGGTACCATACAAATGACAAATGTTGGGGATTCTCCTGCGATTGCACTGGAAGAAGAGGTGAATGGCACCGTATTTATTACTTATATCTATTGTTACGATGGATTTTTGTATGAGATTACTGTATCGCAGGATACACCGGTAGCCCAGGGGGATGGACAACAGATTATCGAGATGGAACAGATGGCGGTTCGTTTTCTGCGTGCTAATTTATTAGAATTTTCCATAACCGATCAAAAAAACGATACCTTTCCTGTATATGTATCGTTGCAATCAGATCAGTAAAGGAGTTTAGAATGAAACAATATCAGCATTCCAAATCCGGAATATCATTGCTGGAAATTATGATGAATATATTGTTTTTTGCATTGCTTGCGACACTCTGTATGCAGATTTTTTTCAAAGCATATCAGATTGCAAGAAAAACGACAGATTTACATCAGGCAGTAGAAGTGTGTACATCTATCGCGAATATATGTCAAAGTTCAGCGGATGCATATGATACATTAGTTTCTGTTTATCCGGATAGTATACAAAAAGAAGATGAAGTGCAGCTCTATTTTGATAAAGCCTTTTTGGCCTGTGGGAAAAAAGATGCCAGTTATTGTGCTACTGTTTCCTTTGTACAGGATACCTTACCTCAAATACATATTGTATTAAAAGAACAAAACGAGACAGAAGTAATATATGAACTGACAGCTGCTGTATATCAGCCTCAAACGATAGGTGCGTTAGGGGGTGTACAGCATGAGTAGCAAAAAAAATAAAACAATCCATATTGGATTTTCTACAATTTTGATGGTATTTACCATGCTTTGTCTGGTGACATTTGCAACTCTTTCTTTGCTTACTGCAAATGCCGATTATCGTCTGAGTAAGAAAGTTGCAGCCAAAACAGAGGATTACTATGAGGCAGATTTATTGGCAAGAGAATATCTGCTGCAGATTGATGAAGCGTTAGAGGAATTATATCAAAACAATGCGGGGCAAAATGCATTCTGTCAGGAGGCGCTAAAGCGATTGCAGGAGATGCCTCTGCCGCAGGGGATTACGAAAAGTTCTGCCTCGGATGAGATGAGTTATGGTTTTGAGATTGCCATCAATGATGCGCAAATACTATCCGTGGTGTTAGAACTGCAGGAACCACAAAGCGATACGGATTGTTTTTATACCATCAAACAATGGAAAACAACGGTTATGCGTGATGAGGAAAATGAGGAAGAAACATTACATTTATTGACAAGATAAAAGGAAAGGGTAAAACGTATATGAATGTTCAAGAAGTGCTCGAAAACATAGCAAAGGAAGAAGCATCAGATATTTTTGTTGTTGCTGGTCGACCTTTAACGTACAAAGTACATGGAAAAATGCACATGTATGAGGAAGAAAAGATGCTTCCAGATTCGTGTCGTGATTTTGTTACAGCAATTTATGCATTGGCGGATCATAGGGATATGACGCATTTTGAGACGACAGGAGACGATGATTTTTCATTTGCAATCAAGGGTGTCTCCAGATTTCGTGTGAGTACCTATAAGCAGCGTGGATCCTATTCTGCAGTAATACGAGTTATTACATTTTCACTCCCTAGTTCAGAAGAACTGGGAATACCGGATACCATTATGAATCTTGCCAATATCAACCATGGTATGGTGCTTGTCACAGGACCGGCCGGAGGCGGAAAGTCAACGACTCTGGCATGTCTGATTGATAAAATCAACAGAGAACAGGAAAAACATATTATTACATTGGAAGACCCATTGGAATTTTTGCATGCTCATAAGAAAAGTATTGTAAGTCAGCGAGAGGTCTGTACTGACACGGAAAATTATCTGACAGCACTCAGAGCATCGCTGCGACAGAGCCCGGATGTTATCTTGCTGGGAGAAATGCGTGATTATGATACCATTAATACAGCAATGACAGCTGCAGAGACAGGTCATGTGATTTTTTCCACATTACATACCATAGGAGCAGCAAATACGATTGATCGTATTATTGATGCTTTTCCGGCAAGCCAGCAGCATCAGGTTGCGGTACAGCTTTCGCTTGTGTTACATGCGGTTGTTTCACAGCGTCTGTTGCCGACAGTTGATGGAAAACTAGTTCCGGCATTTGAAATCATGATTTTAACACCGGCAATCCAGAACCTGATTCGAGAAGGTAAGACACATCAGATTGATGGCATGATTTATAATTCGACCAATGAAAGCATGCTTGCAATGGATACGAGTATCCTAAGGCTTTATCAACAAGGGATGATTGATAAAAATACAGCATTAGCAAATGCTTCTAACCCGGAGATGATGAGCAAAAGATTAGGATAGCTATGCGAGGTGGTGTTTTATGGAACATAAAATCAAAGCGCAAATGTTAGGGAATTTTTCAATGGAATACGATGGAAAGCCTTTGGCATCAGATCGTATGCACAGGGATGGACAGTTTACCAGAATGATGCAGGTGGTACTGCATTTTTCTGAGACAGGTATTTCCAAGGAAAAATTAGAAGAGTACGTTGTTGGTGAGCGCGATATGGGAAATCCGCACACCGCCATACGTGTGATTGTTTATAAAACAAAGAAAAAATTAGAACAACTTGGACTACAGGGAGAAAACTGGATTTATCAAAAGGATGGGATGTATTATTGGACATCCGATATTACGGTGATAGAAGATGCCAAAGAGTTCGAAAAAAAATATAAAAAAGCACAGGCATACCAGACGCAGTTGTCTTTAGAAGAGCAAAAAGATGCATCAGAGACGTTACTAAAGCTTTATATGGATGCGTTTGAACTATATAAGGGAGACTTTTTATCAGGGTATACGGCGGAAACATGGGTGGCACAGGAGGCAAGACATTACCAGCAGATGTTTCGTGCGTGTGTGCAGGCAATTGCAGAGCTGCTTCGAGAGCACAAAGATTGGAAAGCTATGGAAACGCTGGGGATGCGTGCAGCGCAGATAGAACCATATCAGAACTGGGAAGTTCTAAAAATGGAATCGCTTGTTAAGGCGGGGCGCTATGATGAAGCGACAGAGTATTATTCAGAAGTTGTGGATGATTATCTCGAAGAATATGGGATTTATCCATCCTCAAAAATGTTGCATTTACTGGATTATCATGTGACAGAAATGAATCATACGGATGGCATACTGGAAAACATACAGGAAAAGATGTGCGAAGAGCAGGAGAGACCGGCAGGTGGATTTTGCTGTAGTTATCCTGTGTTTCGTGGATTATATCAATGGGCTTGCAGGCGTATGGATCGTACACATCAAGTGGTGTATCTGATGCTTTGCTCCCTGGTGGATGAACAAGGGAAAATACTTTCTGATGAAAAAGCGCGGGATAAACAGATGGAAATGCTCAGAAATAGTATTGGAACTTCTATTCGTCAATGTGATGCGTTTATGCAATATAGCCGCTGTCAATATCTGGTACTACTGATTTTGAAAGAAGAGAAAGATGGTGTCCTAGTAGAGAACAGAATCAACCATTCTTTTATGCAAAAGCAAAAAAATGAAAAGAAAAAGTATCATGTGAATTGTCTGTTCACGGAAATTTAGAGCGAAAAGTGATGAAGAGGAACATTTTTGGATACAGCAGGAATGATACGATGATTACACATAATATGATATGAATAGCGAGATTATAAAAAAGAATGAGAGGGGAACCGGAATGAATAGCAAGAAAGTAAACAGTGTATTAAAAGGTGTGGCTGTTGCTGGAGCTACCATCGGAGGTGTGAGTTCCATTCAGGGCGCTGATGTTGTTATGGCAGCAGAGTTGGAAAGCAATTCTGCAGACAGTATGTCTAGCGATGTGGCATCACAATCAGAAAGCGTGAGCGATAGCGTTAGTGAAAGCACAAATGATAGACCTTCTAATAGAGTAAAACGAGGCGTTTTGGTAAACAGTGAAGCTGAAGAAGCAATGATTGCTAAACAGGAGACCGGAATCAATCTTGGTGCTGAAAACGAGATGGTGGCTACGGAAGAAGCTACTGCAAAGAAAGATCCAGCGGAGGAAACAGCAAAAATTGAAGAATCAGTTTCAATACAGAAGAGCACATTGTTATCTGACTCAGCAGTAGCAAGTGAGTCATTATCAGTTGAGAATAGTGAAATCGCATCAGTATCACAATCAGCTAGTGCAGTAGATGCTAGTGAAAGTGCATCCATATTAGCTAGTGAAAGCGAATACAGATCTACTAGTAGTATGCTTTCAGAAAGTATGTCCGTTGCTGAGAACATTTATAATTCTACAAAAACGGAATTTGATAATTCTGGATATAGAGATAAATATCTGGAAAAGTTGATTGATCAGATTAATGAGCAACAAGCAACATTGCAAAAAGCTTTGAATCAGGCAGTTGCAAATAATCCGAATATATACCTTACGCAAGTTAGATATAATGGGAAAACTTTTTGGCAGTTAGCAAATGATCTTGCTAATACACTTACTCAGTATAAGTATTATCAGGAACAGCAAGTAGATAGCATTGAATATTCAAAATGGAAGCAGGATAGAGGAAGCGGTCAGACTCAAAATTATGTAGAAGTAAAATATCTCGATAAAAATGGTATTTCACATGTGGAGTATTTTGATTATGTCGTTACTGACGCTACAGGGAAAGTGTTAGAAGGGTATAGGAATGATACAGGAACGGTTGATAATTCGAAACTGTTTGCAAAAGATGCGAAAGGAATTGCTGTTTTAAAGAAGACGGTTGGTTACTATTTATTTGGTAATCCAGTATTCAAAAATAGTGGAGAAAATAATTCTTATAGCACATATGACGAAAAGGGTAATTTGATCTCGAATCAAAATAATGGTAACTTCAACGTCAAAGGAGATTACTATTTTTCAACAACTTCTTATAAAAGAGGCGAAGATAAATACAGTGATAAAAGAAGCGAGTTTAATTCCACATCTAATTGGAAAGCAAGCCTAAGTGATTCAATTTCAGATAATCAAGCTACTTCTGAAAAAGCAAGTGAGTCGATTGAAAAACATAGAAGTGAAGAGGCTGAAAGTTTAAGTACAAGTGCAAAATCATCTACAAAAAGAAGTGAATCTTTAAGTGATAGTTTGAGTAAATATGGAAGCTTGTCAGACAGTTTGAACAGCTTGAGCGACAGCGTAAGTGGCTCAAAGAGCACAAGTGAATCAGTAAGCACAAGTGCATCAGTAAGTGCAAGTGAATCAACGAGCACCAGTTTAAGTGCCTCAACAAGTGCAAGTGAATCAGCAAGTGCAAGTGAATCAACGAGCACCAGTTTAAGTGAATCAACAAGCGCAAGCGAGTCAGCAAGCGCAAGTGCATCAGTAAGCGCAAGTGAATCAGCAAGTGCAAGTGAGTCAGCAAGCGCAAGTGCCTCAGCAAGCGCAAGCGAGTCAGCAAGTGCAAGCGAGTCAGCAAGTGCAAGTGAGTCAGCAAGTGCAAGTGAGTCAGCAAGCACAAGTGCATCATTAAGTGCAAGCGAATCAGCAAGCACAAGTGAATCAGTAAGTGCGAGTGAATCAGCAAGCCAGAGTGAATCAGCAAGTGCAAGCGAGTCAGCAAGCACAAGTGCCTCAGTAAGCGCAAGTGAATCAGCAAGCACAAGTGCATCAGTGAGTGCAAGTGCATCAGTGAGTGCAAGTGCCTCAGCAAGTGCAAGCGAAAGCGAATCAATCAGTGAAAGTGCAGCAAGTGCTTCAACGAGTGCAAGTGTTAGCGCAAGTGAAAGTGAATCGGCGAGCACCAGTGTAAGTGAATCAGTTAGCGCAAGTGCAGCAAGTGCATCTACAAGCGCAAGTGAAAGTGATAGTGAATCGGCAAGTGCATCAACAAGCACAAGTATAAGCACATCAACAAGTACTAGCGTAAGTGAGTCAGTCAGTGAAAGCGCAGCAAGTGCATCTACAAGTGCAAGCACAAGTACTAGCCAGAGTGCCTCAGCAAGCACAAGTACTTCTACAAGCACCAGTGAAAGTGTATCAACGAGTATCAGTGATAGTACTTCAACAAGTACAGCAACACAAATTCAGGATGCACAGACGCCGGGAGCACCGGGAGCAGCAGCTGATGGAGCTACAATTGCAACGATGACAACAGTTGCACCGGTTCCAACACTAGCAGCTAACGTAGCACCGGCTGGAAATATAACACCTGCAGCAAATGCAAACAATGTTGTGAATATTGCAGATGATAATGTACCATTGGCTGTAAACAATACAGAGGATGAAGTTACCAATATTGAAGATGAAGCAACACCTCTTGCAGCAAATGCAAAACAGGATGAAAAAGTTAAGACTTGGTGGGGATGGGTTGTAGCAGCTGTAGCAGCCGTAGCTGGAAAGGGTGTATATGATCATGAACGTAGAAAACCAGCAAAGAACAAAAAAGATGATTCCAAAAAGCAAAAATAATTGCACATGGTAATCTACCATAAAATACTCTATAATATGGGTGACCGCATGCTTGTGGTCACCCATATTCTATAGAAAAGGTGAGTTTTATATTTATGAGAGAAAAAGAGCACATTTTTCTTTATAAATTTATATATATGGCAGGGATTATGCTTGTTTACATGATAGGGAGAAATATACCATTATATGGTATAGATTTATCACATTATCAGGAAGTGACGATTGATGCGCAGACCATTATGGTGCAGTCCTTGACAGGAGATATGAAAAACTGTTCGATTTTTACTTTGGGCTTGTGGCCGTATATGTTATCGTCTATCGTTGTGATGTTAGCGGTAGCTATTTTGTCCTTAGATAAAACAAGAAAGCTCTCTCCGAAAAAGATGAATCTGTGGACATTGGGGATTATGCTTGTGATTTCTATATGTCAGGCATATGGGAAAATGCAGACACTTGTATACCGGACGCAAGGAGAAGCACTCGTAATAACGAAAGCCATTGTGTTTGTCGAAATGATAGTGGGAATGCTCGTTGTTATTTATCTGGGGGATCGAATGACAAAATACGGAATAGGCGGACGTACGAGTATTTTCTTTGTGAACATAATAGAGGGATTTCTAACCATGCTTTTTAAGACAAGCCCGCAACAATGGATACTGCCGCTTAGTATTGGCTTGCTGGAAATTGTTATTATGTTGATTCTGGAAAATGCAGAAAAGAGAATTGCTGTACAGAGGGTTTCCATCCACAATATTTATGCAGATAAGAATTATATTGCTTATAAATTAAATCCAATCGGTGCCATGCCTTTGATGTTTTCTTCTGCAATTTTCATGTTGCCACATATCATATGTACCATGTTACTATATCTGATGCCGGAAAATAGTACGATTCAATGGATACTAAAAAATATCGTGCTGACGGAAATACCGGGCATATGGGTATATATGGGGGTTGTGTGTCTGCTGACGATTTCACTTTCCTTTGTTATGTTGTCACCGGGAACAAAAGCAGAGGAACTGATGAAAGTAGGAGACTCTATTCTGGATATCTATGCCGGAAGACAGACGAAGAAATACCTGGTCGGTAATGTTCTTTCTATTTCTGCATTTAGTGCAATCGTCATGTCCTGTTGTATGGGATTGCCGTTATTTTTGCAATTTAAAGGCTATATGGATCCGGCGCTTGTCATGTTTCCATCTTCGCTCATGATGTTATCCGGATTGTGGATTACACTGTACCGTGAAGCGGAAGTTTATCGAAATGCCGATCAGTATAGACCTTTGTTATAAAACATAATGAATAATTGGTGGTTGTAATGTTATATTTTATTCCAGCGTGGTATAAAAAGAATAAATGGGTGGAAAACGAGCAGAGATGGTATATACGACGGGAAAAGTCAGAATTTGATGAGACAATCAAGCAGATTACATTGTTTCATCGCAATGTCAAGCTGCCGTATCAGATATTACTTTTGAGCTTTTCACCGAATCTTCGTCATTTTCTGCATCGACAGGGGATGTATCGGGCGTCGTATTGGTCCTGTTTTGATGCCATACAACAGATTCATCGTTCTAAAATTGCAATTTTATCTTATAAAGATATTATGTGGCCGCAGGGGGTGGAGTTTGTATATTCACCATTTGCCATTGTGGCTTTTTT
>OLGI01003098.1_pt1 | contig 10751 bp, 8 predicted proteins | sample 1605221 | NCBI WGS metagenome assembly OLGI01 (sample SAMEA3888915, study PRJEB22519) | human gut metagenome | biome: human gut; feature: human-associated habitat; material: faeces | place: Denmark | collected 2010
CAAAGAGAACGGGCATCGGTCCGGGCTATGAAGATTAAATAACAGCAGTTTCACAGACAGAGAGGAGCGGACGCAATGGGAAGATCCACATCGATCGCGGATGTCGGAATGTCGATCGTAAAACTTTTAAGGAGAGAGCTCGTTCCGGATACGCTGCAGAATCCGGATGCGGTGGGCCTTTGCAGTCCGACGGACCGGGGGGATTACATGGTGGGGATCCACCTGTATGATATCCGGGAGAGCGAGGAGCTGCGGGTCAACACGATGATCGCAAGAGGAACGGAAGAACTTCAGTATCCTCCAAGTTATGTAAACCTCTATTACATGATCACGGTGACTTCCACCGGTGATATCAAGTTTCGGTCCGGTGAGGAACATAAGATCCTCGGAAGGATCATCCAGATCCTCGCGGATCATCCGTGTCTGGACAGAGAGACTCTGGAGCCAAAAACAGTGAGAAAACAACTGGATGTGGAGATCAGTATGCAGAATCTGACGCTGGAAGACAAGATGAGAATCTACAGCGTACCAAATGCCGGTTATAAGCTGTCTCTGTTTTACAGGGCTGCTCCGGTGGAGATCGAATCTACGAGAAGCCGGAGAGCAGCGAGAGTTATGGATGTGGATTTCGGACTGGAGGAGAAGCAATGAATGGACGAGGAGAACATGTACGGCACAGGGTCTCCCTGGTACTGGAACTATGGGATGATTTCACGGATCGTCCGATATCAGATCCTTCTATCGTAATCACGGCCTCCGGACTGATCAGACCACTCCGGAAGGAAGACGGGTTTTATGTGTTTGTAAACTGTCCGATGCCGGTGCATGTGGAGATCCGCTCAGAACGGTATGAGACGGAGGAATTTGATGCGGGAATGCAGGATGGAAAGGCTGTGATCCTGAAAAAAAGACTGCGGCCGGGAAAAAACTATCCGCTTCCGGCCGGGACGACCTGTGTGACCGGCTGTGCAGAACCGGGAACTGTGATCGAGGTTGCGGCGGAGGAGAGCAGCGGCCTGTGGCGGCTTTTTTCCGACTACCATTCAGAAAAGCTTCCTGAAAGTATGGAGCTTTTTAACCCGTACGAAAAACAACTGGAGGGACGCAGATTCTTTATATTGGACAAGGATGAAAAAAACGGTGAGTTTTTTGAAGTAAAACAGCAGGAAAGCCGTAGTGGAAAGATCGTGCTGGAAAAAGCACTGAAGCATTCTTACAAAAAAGCCGGAACGAAGATTTATGAGTGCAGCATGGCCCGGGCAGACAGGGACGGGAATTTTACGATTCCGTTAAAGATCAGATCAAGGGATGAAAAAAAGATTTTATGCAGGATCCGTGAAGGAGAGAAGGTCCGGTCGGTGCAGATCTTCACAGGGCAGCAGAATAAGTGGAATCCGGCAGAATAGAGAAAGACCAGGAAAGGGGGAGACCGGATGGAGCGAGAGACAGATCAATATATGAACGCAGATGAATATGTACAGGAGCTGTTGATAAATGTCCGCAGCCTTGCCGGTGAGTACCTGAATTGGAAAAAACAATCTGTGTTTGCCGGGGAGGGAAGAATACGGGATACGGAAGTGTCCCGGGAAGGCATTCTGGAGCTTTCACAGATCCTTCGAAGAGGAAAACATAGTTTTGAGGAGATGCACCGCAAAGCAGAACAGTCAGTCAGGAGACGGACGGTCATCCCTCTGGAATATCTGTTTCATATCAAAAAAGCCGGAAAATATTTGAAACACTGTGTCAGTCTGGCGCTGGCCGCGGAACTGGATCGAAACTCAGGAGAACTTTTTCAGGAGATTCCGGAGAATTACAAAAAGGTATATCCAACCTTGGAACTTGGACTATGTCTTTATACGGCAGACAGCAGGGCGAGAATCGAATGTATGCGGAATATGCTTGAGGAAAAAGAAACCTTCGATTTCTTTTTCGGTACAGGAAATTCCCGGGAGAGCAGAACAGAGATGAGACTGGATCCGAGAATCCTTCAGTTTCTCTTATCACCGGAAACAGAGCCTGAAAAACTGGAAGGATTCTGCCGGCTCTATGACGGAAGTGATCTGGAGGAACAGCCGATGGTGATCCGGGAAGAACAGATGGAACGGACGGCTGCTCTTTTGGGAACGGTGTCTGAAGAAAAGAAGATCCTGTATCTCTTTGGGCACCCGGGTTCCGGGAGACGTTTTATGATCCGTCATGCATGCAGAAAGCTTGGGAGATTCTGCCTGGAGGCAGATATCGGAAAACTTGATGGAAACGATCCCGGAAAGCTTTTAGATGAGATGATAAGGGAAACGCAGATCCGCAGGGCGGTACTCTGCATACGAAACTTTCATCTCCTGTTTCAGAATGGAAAAATGTATCAAGCTCTTGGGGTTGTCGAAAAGATCCTTATGCATCTTCCGCAGGTGATCCTGCTGGCAGATCAGACATGGCCCTACAGCCGGGAAGAATTCCCGGCGCCGGTCACGGAACTGGAGATTTCGCCTCCGGATATTGGGGAGCGGATCACTCTGTGGGAGGAGGCGCTGAGACAGTACCCGGGGGCAATGCCGGAAACATTTCAAACAGAACATGCACGGCTCGAGATCCTTGCCGGAAAATTCACATTCCACCCGGGCCAGATCATGTCTGCCGCCGCTGAGACGTCACGGTCGGTACAGTGGACAGGAAAACGGGCAGAGGAGGAGGATCTGTACCGCGCATGCAGGCATCAGGTAAGCCACCGGCTCGGGGAACGGGCCATGCAGATCGAACCTGCATATGGCTGGGATGACCTGATCCTTCCGCCGGACAGAAAGCAGATGTTAAGAAATGCCTGCGATCAGATCGAATACAGCCATCAGGTATACGGAAAGTGGGGATTTGCCTCAAAAATGGTCTACGGAAAAGGCGTATCCATGCTGTTCTACGGGCCGCCGGGGACAGGAAAGACAATGGGAGCGCAGGTTCTGGCGCGGGAACTCCATCTGGAGCTTTATAAGGTAGATCTCTCCAGTGTCATGTCAAAGTACATCGGTGAGACAGAAAAAAACCTTGGGGAGATCTTTGAAGAAGTGAAAAAGAGCCAGAGCATTCTTTTTTTTGATGAAGCAGATGCATTGTTTGGAAAAAGGTCAGAGGTAAAGGATGCTCAGGATAAATACGCGAACGCTGAGACTGCCTATCTTCTTCAGAAGATGGAAGAATATGAGGGGATCGTGATCCTTGCGACAAACTATATTCAGAATTTTGACGAGGCGTTTAAGAGAAGAATCCGCTTTATGATCGAATTTCCGCTTCCGGATGCAAAAAGGCGTCTGAAAATCTGGAGTCAGGTATATCCGAGGCAGACTCCGGTCAGTGAGGACGTGGATTTCGAATTTCTGGCAGGACAGTTTGAACTTTCGGGAAGCAGCATCAAGAACATTGCTGTCTCAGCTGCATTCCGGGCCGCGGCAGCAGGAACAGAAGTTGAGATGGAGCAGATCCTGAACTGTCTGAAAGAAGAGATGAAAAAGTCAGGAAAAAACCTTCAGCGGGAAGATTTTGGACCATATTACAGCCTGATGAACCGAGAGGAGGATACGAGCCATGCCATTATTTAAAAAGAAGAAAAAAGAAGATCCTGTCCGCACAGCGAAAAAAGCAGAGTTTTCCGGAAAGACAAAGGAAGCTTTGCAGGAAAAGGATACAGCACCTTCCCAGATAGAGCAGGAGACCACACAGCCGGTAAAGAAAAATCAGACAGACTGGTACACGGATATGAAGGAGCGCAGTGAACGGGCCCGTGAATACTCGAACCGGTTTGCGTTTACAGAGGAATCGCTTTCTTCTGTCTATAGTATAAAAAAGCTGGATAAGATCCGACAGGCATCAAATGTGAAATTCTATGAAATGTCCCTTTTAGAGGAAGGAACGGTCAACTGTCATGAACGGATGATGGAAGATACCGGAAATGAGGAAAAAAAGGCGGAGGCGCAGGAATATTATGAGTCGGCGATGTCCAGAATCGACACGGCAAAACGACTGTACAGCGAACTGCTGACCTCGGTCGAAAAGAGAAAAGAGGAGATCGAAAAAGATCCGAAGCTTGCGAAGAAGAACAGCCTGATTGATCGTTTCCGGACAATGAGAAAAGATAAGCCAATGCTGCAGCTGATCCGGCGTGTCCGCTTATTTGAGGACAATCCGGGCTATCAGGAAAAAGCAGATGGATTCTTTGGAAAGATGAAGGAGGAGCTGACAAGTCTGAGCGAGTCCCTGCTCAGCGATGAGGATAAAGAATCGCTGAAAACAGGAATGGAGGCGAAAGAGCAGGCCGGAGAGATCAGGGAAAATGTGGAGGAGGTAGCGAAGGCAATCTCAGATGCCAAGGATGAATCAGAACCTATGGATGGAGTTTTCGGCATGATGAAGGACGCGGCGATGCTGGTGAAAGATGCGATCTTCTTCATCAAGGACTTAAATAAGAGCAGCAGCGAAAACATCCTTGACAAGTTCGTTGGAATCGTGACAAAAGGCGCTTCCATTCTGGCCAGCGCGGCGGGAAAGATTGCGGAACTACTCTCGACTTTCCCGTTTATCGGGGCGATCATCGGTTTGATTAAAAATGGAATCACATTTTTCAGTGAGGGCTACAAATTTGTCATGAGCCAGCGGAGAATCTCAAAACTCAGGAAACAGAAAAAACTCCTGAAGGAGCGGATGTTAAAACGAAAGAAAAAGTATGCGAACGATCCGGAGCTGAAGGGGCTGTACAGCTTCGTCGGAGAAGACAAAAGCGGGGCGGTGAAGCTTGATGCAAAGAAACTGGGAAAAAGAGAGAAACGCGGTCTGATCGGAGGAGGCAGTGACGCCAGAGATACGATGAGACAGGCGGCAGATTCAAAAAAAGACGGCGGAAAGCATCTTTATTACATGGCAAAAGAAGCAGAGTCGGTGGAACAGTACGATGAGCTGAAGGAAGTGATCTATAAGAACAAAAACAAGAAAAAAGATGCGACGATCGCTCTGGCCCAGCAGGGTGTGGATGTAGCGGCCAATATCGCAAAATTCTTCCCGGGAACCGGTGATATCGTTTCTGCGTCGATCAAGCTTGGAAACAGCATTGTCAGCGGCGGAAAGTTTGTGGGAAGTAAGGCCTTTGAGTATGGGAAAAGCATCTTCGGACATGCCAGATCAAAGGAGAACAAGAAGGTATTCCGGAATAAATACGCGGAACATATTTACGACAATATGGCGGAAGTCTCCGGTTATCTGGATGGGGAAGGAAAAATCGACCTCAATAAAGCCGATCCGGGCAGCATCCGGAAAGCGGCGGAGAGTTATGACTACGCAGAAAATATGCTGGTAGGAATGGGAGCTGACATGCCGGAACTGATCGGGGCTCCGAGCAAGGAAAAACTGATTGAAGCGATGGCAGAGGCCTTCGGAGCCGAAAAGTAAAGAGGAGTGGGAATCAATGAAACATGATTTAAAACTGCGGGATCTGAGGAGCTTGCAAGAGCTCTTGGACGATCTGGAGTGGGAGACGGAACTCATCGGAGAGGAAACAGACTATCCATCTCTGGCAGCGGTCCTTCCTGTGGAGGAAGACTGCGACGAGAGAGCGGTGTTTACATATATCGATCTCCCGGATGAGGATTCCGAATTTACAAAGTATCTTCAGATCTATCTTCAGATCCCATTAAAAATAGACAGGATCCCGGCGGGTGAGCTGATCGTTTTTGTGAATCAACTGAATATGCTGACACTGATAGGCAGCTTTTCCTATGTGCCGGGAGCAGGTGGGCATGAGGCAAGAGTTGATTACCGCTATGTGATGGTGATGGAAAAGGAGGCTCTCCCTGATGAAGGCGTCGTGGGTGAGATCCTGTTAAATCTCGTCAAATATGCGCAGATGGCAGAGGGACTTCTGGCAAGCCGGATCGAGGGAACGCCGACCGAGGTCATTATGGCGGCTGTCGGACATGAACTGGAAGCCGGGTGGAGGTGAGAAATGGGATTTTGTGTACTTGGAGGTGCTATGTGTACCTGTTCGTTTGGAATGGCGCCGTCCACTCTTATGGTGACGCCGGAAAAAAAGACGGTATCGTCCATGCCGGTGGCGACGATCATGGATTACGTGCCGATGAAAAATGTGATGCCCTTCGGAATGTGTCAGTCCATGGCGAATCCGGCGGTGGCAGCGGCGACGGCTGCGGCATTCGGAGTCTTAACTCCGATGCCATGCATTCCGGCGATCCCGGCGCCGTGGTCACCGGGGTCACCGACAATTCTCGTCGGAAATACGCCGGCGTTGAACCAGAGTTCGAAGGCCATCTGCGCTTATGGCGGCGTGATCCAGATCACGAACCCGGGAACGACAAACATACAGATACCTTAAAACTTAGGAAGTGAGCAGATTATGAAGAAACGGATCTTTGGCCTTCGGGCAAAATTTGCAGTGTTGTTTCTGCTTTTTGCCGTGATCATCATGTTTTCGGTGGGCGCAGTGACATACCGTACATACCGCAGCTCCATGATGAAACGGTACGCCAGTGAAGCAGTGACGATCGCAAAGCTTGCGGCATCTTATCTGGACGGAGACGAGCTGGTCCGATACAGCATTACACGGGAAAGAGATGAAGAATATGACCGGCTGGAAGCAATTCTGGACAATATCAAGGAACAGTCCGGAGTGCTGTATCTCTATGTAGTGAAGCCGGTGTCCGAGGATTCAACGGTTTATCTGTTTGATGCGGCGGCGGCAAACGAGACAAATTATCTGGCAAAGCTTGGAGACCGGGGTGACTGGAATGAGAACTTTAAGCTGGCAAAGGAAGCAATGGCCACCGGAGAGCCAAACAGCGATCTGGAGCCGACCATGACTCAGTTAGGATATCTGGCATCGGCATATGTGCCGGTAAAAGATCATACGGGAACACCGGTAGCTGTCGTTGGCGTGGACTTTACGATGGATGAGATCCAGACCTTCTTAAAGTATAGCCTCAAGAATCTGCTGGTTATGATGGCACTGCTGATAACGGGATGTTTTCTGGTACTCCTCGTACTCGTGAACAGCAGTATTATCTCACCGGTGCGTGTCCTGAAAAATGGTGTAGAAAAGATGGCAGACGGGGAACTCGGTGTACAGGTACCAATTAAGAGCCGGGATGAGATTGGGGAGATATCGGAAGTATTCAACAGAATGTCCTTTAACATCGGATCCCATATTCAGGAGATCATGGATCTGAATGATGGTTATTATAAGTTTGTTCCGTCAGCAATCTTTGAGATTTTGGGGAAAAAGAGCATTAAAGAGATTAATCTTGGGGATAACCGCACGGTTCCCCTTGAGGTTCTGCGGATGCAGATCAACAATTTTGAAGAAAAAACGAGACAGATGGACGCCGGGAAACTGTTTGGTTTTTTGAACCGTGTGTATCAGCTCAGTGTGCCGGTTATTATGGAAAAGGACGGCGTAGTAGATTCCTACTTTAACGGGGGACTCAGCGCAATCTATACAAAAGTCGGCAAGAATGCCTTGGACAGTGCCATCAGTATCTGCCAGAAGCTAAATGAAGAAAAAAAAGCAGGACGCATGCCTGAATTTGTGGACATAGAGCTGGCGTTTGCCATCTCCATTGGGAGCCAGATGGTAGGAATCGTCGGACATGACCGGAGACTTTCAGAGGTTACGTTGTCGGAACAGATCTCCATGGTCGATTATCTGAGAAAGGTTGCCGGAAAATATAAGGCAAGAATTCTTGTGACAGGAACGGCAGTCGGCCGGATCCCGAATTTTGACAGCCGCTATCACGCGAGGATCCTCGGAATGATCCATGTCAGCGCAACGGATTCCCTGGAGAAGATATATGATGTTTATGATGGGGACGATGAGGCTTTGCGGGAGATCAAGGAATATACAAAACAGAACTTCGAGGACGGTGTGAAGCATTTTATGGCAAAACGCTTTTATGAGGCGAGAAGATGTTTTGTTGAGGTATTAAAGGTTTCCCAGGGTGATTACGCGGCGAGGGAATACCTGTATCTTTGCAACAAGTATTATATGAAGGAGGATACATCGGAGATCAACGTGTATATCGAGGATTTCTGACGGAAGAAGAAAATGTCGGGGTATTGTGTGTTTACAAATTCCGTAAAAAAAGAATATGAAAAACGGGCCAGCAGAATGGGCGGGATTTTTCCGTCCACGATATCCGTGGAAAGTATTCTGGCGTGGCAGGATGTCTGTGCAGCGGAATACCGGATCGAAGAGGATTATCTCTGTATCAGAATCTATGACCGGATAGAGAAGAAATCCTATCTCTATATGCCTCTGGGAATGTATAGTGGAGAATCGTTTCAGAGACTGATAGACAAGCTGTATGGGGAGAGCCGGAAAGACGGAGTAGAGCTCCTGTTTCGGGATGTCAGGGAGGAAGAGATATTCTGGTATCGCGGACTTTCCGGATACCGGGTCAGGATTTCGTCGAATGAAGCCTACAGCGATTATATCTATCGGCGGGAGGAACTGGAACAGGCCTTTGAAAAGCCGGGAGAGCGCTACAATAAACGATATTTTATCAGAAATTACCAGCCATCTGTCCGGCATACAGAGATCCTGGATATTTCGTCCTGCAGGGATATCGTGAACCGGGCATTCTGCCGTTATCATCAGTGTCCATCCTGTACAAATGGATGCCTGAAAGATACGATAGCAAATTTTCTGGAGGCATCAGATCCGAAAGTAACGCATGGGATCATTGTGAGCTCGAACGGAGAGGACATCGGTTACGCGGCGGGGATTATACAGGGGGATACCTTTGTATTCCTGTTTAAAAAGAACTGTCGGGGTTACCGGGGGTTAGATGAGTACCTGCAGACAGAATTGCTGAAAGAGCTTCCGGAACATGTGAGGTATATCAATTATACTGAGGATATGGGAGTGGAAGGACTCAGAAACTACAAGAGGAGACTGGCACCATATTATCTGAAAACGAGATATCAGGTGTCGGTGGAAAGGATGAGATGAATATGAAAAAAAGATGGAAAGCCGGAATCCTTCTCCTGCTGGTTCTGATGACTGCAGTGTGGTGGAATCGGAAACTGCTGGAGATCAATCCGTTTCACCCAGTGATGGCGGATACTGTATACCGTGTGATCACTTGTGAAGATCAATCCCTTTTGGTGGCGGACAAGTCAGGAAACAGGATCTACCGGATCAATCAGGATCGGCAGATCGAGTTTGTTTTAAATGGAACGAGAAGCCAGAATGGATTTTATGATGCGAAGCAGATGTATTCTGGAGAGGATGACAGCATCTATCTTCTGGATGTCCGGCGTACCGGAAGCCGGAAGATGGAGCAGGAACGGATCTTAAAGTACGACAGAAACGGGAAGATGGTTCAGGTTGTGTCTGATATCCGGTACGACGAAAACGAGCGCGTCTACAAGAATGCGATCAACAGGATCGATGGACTGGATGGAAAGATCGTCTGGTTCCAGTTTACCGGAGATGGATTTTCCATTATGAGTCAGGACGGTGAGTTGCGCCATTTTCCATATGAAGAGGCAGAACAGTATCTTGTGGACTTTGCCATCAACCCGGCAACCGGTTTCTGTGCGTATCTGACAAAATCAGGAGAAATCTATGAGGAACAGGAGAACGGCTCATTCCGGAAAGTTTATTCAGCGGACGATAATAAGCTCCAGATTCCATGGTATATAGATTACTCCCTGGATGGAAAATTATATTTCGCGGATATCGGTACCAGAGGAATTTACCGGGTGGAGAATGAGACGGATGCAGTTCTTGTCATGAATACAACAGGAAGTGCAGCTCCACAGGAACTGAGTGAGGATGAACTAAGAGAAAGTCCGATCTATTATAATTTTGATATGGGAGATCGTCTGGCAACCACGGATACGTACGGTGTGATTGTCGGAGATCTGGGAGCAGAAGCAGAATATCTGACGGAGTTCCCACTGACAGGAGCTTTAAAGATGCAGGTCTGCGCTGTATGGGCTGGCGCTGCGATCTGCGTTCTGGGCTGTGTGGTCCTGTTCATCTATGGCATTTACCGTGTATTCAGGAGTAAAGACCAGTTTATACATATTGTGGCGGGAATGCTGGCGGGAACAGCAATCCTCACAGCACTCTTTACCATGATCGTTCTGAAAGACTGGACGGCCCGTATGACGGAGGAAATTACAGGAAGAACGACCAGTGTTTCCGGTCTTGCTGCCCAGCTGATCCCGGGGGATAAACTTGAAAGGATCCATTCGATTCAGGATTATGAGGGCGAGGACTATCAGACGATCCGTTCCATCGCACGGTCGATCTTTGCCTCCGGGAACATGCAGATCAATGATCTCTACTGCGTGATCTACCGGATCCAGGATGGAATGATCACCTCCACATACTCCATTGAGGATTACGTCGGAGCAATTTACCCGTATGACTGGCCGTTTGAGGGATCGGACGAGCAGCATATTCTCGAGACGAACGAACAGATGACATATATGGGACTTTCCAGCAGCGAAGGAAGTTTCATATTTACAAATTCTCCGATCCTGAACTCTAACGGTGAGGCTGTGGGAATCATGGAAGTCGGAACAGATCTGTATAACTTCCAGCAGGACAACTGGAAAATGGTCCGGGAGGTCATGACGAGTGCGGCGGCTCTGGCGGTTACCATGATCCTCATTGTGTCGGAACTTCTGATCTTTGGACAGGGGCAGGAAAAGAGGAGAGCGGCCCTGGCGGCAGGCGGCGATAAGACCTG
>OLGI01003100.1_pt1 | contig 10747 bp, 10 predicted proteins | sample 1605221 | NCBI WGS metagenome assembly OLGI01 (sample SAMEA3888915, study PRJEB22519) | human gut metagenome | biome: human gut; feature: human-associated habitat; material: faeces | place: Denmark | collected 2010
AGGTCATGTTGCTGTCGCAGAAGCTCGCCGGGTTCACGGGCGGCGAGGCCGATACGCTGCGTAAGGCCATGGGTAAGAAGAAGCGCGACGTGCTGGACAAGATGAAGCCCAAGTTCATCGAGGGCTGTAAGCAGCGCGGACACGACGAGAAGATCTGCGACAAGATCTGGGGCGACTGGGAGGCGTTCGCCTCCTATGCCTTCAACAAGTCGCACTCGACTTGCTATGCCTATGTCGCTTACCAGACCGGCTACCTGAAGGCCCACTACCCTTCGGAGTTCATGGCGGCCCTGCTGAGCCGAAACCTCGCGGACATCAAGCAGCTCACGCTCTATATGAACGAGTGCAAGCGCATGGGAATCCGTGTGCTCGGTCCGGACATCAACGAGTCGATGCGCACCTTCTCGTCCAACAAGGCGGGCGACGTGCGCTTCGGTCTGGGGGCCGTGAAAGGCGTCGGCGAAGCCGCCGTGGAGAGCATCATCGCGGAGCGCAACGCCAACGGCCGTTTCAAGGACATATACGACCTGATGGAGCGTGTGAACTTCTCGGCCGTAAACCGCAAGTGTTTCGAGAATCTGGCCTATGCCGGAGGTTTCGACTCGATATCGGGCTTCCACCGCGGCAAGTTCTTCGGTGCGGACGCGCGCGACAATACGGGCGTGACCTTCATCGAGCAGCTGATGCGTTACGGCCAGCGTTTTCAGGCCGAGAAGAACAACGCCCAGCAGAGTCTCTTCGGCGGCGGCGGACACGTGGATATCCAGCGCCCCGTGCTGCCCGCATGCGCCGATTGGAGCCAGCTCGAAACGCTCGCCAAGGAGCGCGAGATGATCGGTCACTACCTCTCGGCGCACCCGCTCGACGACTACAAGATCATCATCAACCACATGTGCAAGACCCAGCTCACGGAGCTGGAAAACCTCGAAGCGCTCAAGGGGCAGGAGATAGCCGTCGCGGGTATGGTCGTCAGCGTGCAGAACCTCATCACCAAGACCGGCAAGCCGTGGGGCAAATTCGTGCTGGAGGATTACAACGGCACGCATGAATTCGCGCTGTTCAGCAGGGATTACGAGAATTTCCGCAAGTACCTCTTCTCGGATTATTTCCTCTTCGTCCGGGGACGGGTCCAGCCCAAACCCTATAACGACAAGGAGCTGGAGTTCAAGATCATCTCGATGGTGCAGCTCTCGGAGATGCGCGACACGATGATCAAGGAGATGAACGTGCTGCTGCCCGTCGAGGACGTAACCCCGACGCTGGTACGCGAATTGACGGAGAAGGTGAAGGAGGCAAAGGGCGAGACCCTTTTCCGCATCAGCGTGATCGACCGCGAAGCGCATGTTTCGCTCAGTCTCTTCTCGAAGAGCCACAAGGTGAGCCTGACGCAGTCGCTGGTTTCGTATCTGGACGATAACGAGATAAAGTATTCCATCGCATAATAACATTTTAAAACTTAATAATTATGGCTTTAGCAATCACGAAAGAGAATTTTCAGGAAGTAATTTCATCGGAGCTCCCCGTCGTCATCGACTTCTGGGCCGAGTGGTGCCAGCCGTGCAAGATGATGGCGCCTGTCTTTGCCGAGCTCAACGGGGAAGAGGACAAGGTCAAGTTCTGCAAGGTCAACGTCGACGAGCAGCCGAACCTCGCTTCGATGTTCTGTATCGACTCCATCCCGACGCTCGCCGTCGTGCAGGACCGCCACACGCTGACCGGCATGGTCGGTGTGCACGATAAGGCCGACATCAAGGCGATGCTGGAGAAGTGCAAGGCATGAGAATTCGATACAACGAAGACGCGGAGGTCGTCGCCCGCCTGCGCGCCGCGCTCTTAAAGCGCGATTTACAGTGCCCCTGCCGCTTGCAGAAGATCGAGGACAACGTCTGCATGTGCAAGGAGTTCCGCGACCAGATCGCTGACCCCGAATTCGAGGGCTACTGCCACTGCCGTTTGTACTACAAGGAAAAGTAAAAATTGGTTATAGACCTATGGTATTTTACCACATGTCTGAAAAAAGCACCGCCCAAGGCCGGCTCCGCATAAGAAAATATGCGGTTTTGCCTGCACCTTTTTGGCTGAAATACGACCGAAAAAATCTCCCCATACGCCAGTATGGGGAGATTTTTTCAACCGATTTCATCTCAAAAATTCATTGGCAAAACTGCTTCGCACCGAAAAAGAGCAAATTTTGTGCGGAGCCGAGGCGCGGCGGCGCAGGCATGCTGTCGCATGGCAAGACGGCGCAACGAAGGAGTCAGTGCAAAATTTGCCTTTTACGGCGCATGTTTTCTTATGTGGAGCCGGCCAAAACGGTGCTTTTTCATTCCATCAAGCGCTGCATATCCTGCGGGATAGGCGCTGTAAAGTGTAATTTCTGTCCAGTGACCGGCTGGGTGAACCACAGCTCGTATGAGTGCAGCGCGGGGCGGGCGATGAGGGTTTTGTCCTCCATGCCGTAGAGCCAGTCGCCCGCGAGGGGATGACCGAGGTATGCCATGTGGACGCGAAGCTGGTGCGTGCGACCCGTCTGTGGGCGCAGGCGCAGGAGCGTGAAGCGGCCGCTTACTTGCAGGGCCTCGTACTCCGTGAGGCTCTGAAGTCCGTCCGCGCGCACGCAGCGGCGGATGATGGAGCCCTCCGCGCGGCCGATCGGCGCGTCGATGACGCCGCACGGCGGTTCAACTCTGCCGACGGCGACAGCGCGGTACTCGCGCCGCAGATCGCTTGAGTGCAGTGCGCGGCGCAGGCGGTCGTGCACATAGCCATTTTTCGCGGCGATGAGAAGGCCAGACGTCCCTTTGTCAAGCCTGCTGACAAAATGCGGCACGCTGCCCTCGCCGAGATAACTCGTCAGCATCGCTGCAAGGCTCGACGCGGAGGCGTCACCCGACTTCGGGTGCATGGCGACGCCCGCAGGCTTGTTGAGCACGAGCAGGTCGTCGTCCTCGTAGACGATGTCGGGCTTTGCCGCATTTGCGCAGTACAAGTCCTCGCGCGGCGTACGCTCGCTGAGGACGACGCTGACGGTGTCGCCCGCGTGGACGATTGTGTTGACATGGACGCTCTGTCCGTTCAATAAAATGGCGTTTTCGCGCCATTTGAGGCTTTTGAGCAGCGTGTAGGAAAGCTGAAGACTGCCGCGCAGGATGCCTTTGACCATGCGGCCGTCCTCCTCCGGCGTCACGGTGTATGTGAGAATGCGCATGGAAGTTCTCCTTTCCCGAAGTAAACAGCGCGTAAAATTCACACATAGTATACCATCTTCGCGCGAAAAATGATATACTGAATCACACTTCGGCGCTGCCGAAAAACAAGCAACAGGAGGGCAATGGCATGGACAAGAGAACCATCTGCCTTTTGAACGATTCCTTTCTGCCCGAGATCGACGGCGTGGCGAACGCCGTCGTGAACTACGCGAAAAACATCACGAAAAGCGGCGAAAACGCCATTGTCGTCACGCCGACAATGCCCGGCGCGGACGACAGCGCGTTCCCATTCCCCGTGCTGCGCTACCCGAGCATCGACACGCGCAAGAAGCTCGGCTACGTGGCGGGCTATCCGTTTTCACCCGAGACCGCGCGCGTGCTGACGGAGCAGAAGGTCGAACTGATGCACACGCATTGTCCCATCACGTCGTGCCTGCTGGCGCGCTCGCTGCGCGCCGTGGTCGACGCGCCGCTCGTGCTGACGTATCACACGAAGTACGATGTCGACATCGCCAAGGCTGTGCGCGGCAAGCTCTTGCAGGAGAGCGCCATTCGCGCGCTGGTGCAGAACATCGCAAGCTGCGATGAGGTCTGGGTCGTGAGCCGCGGGGCGGGGGAAAATCTGCGCTCGCTCGGCTACGAGGGCGACTACATCGTGATGGAAAACGGCGTGGACGTGCCGCGCGGGCGGGTGTCTGACGAGGCCATCGCCGCGGCGACGGGCAGATATGACCTGCCGCAGAACGTGCCGGTCTTTCTCTTCGTCGGGCGGCTGATGTGGTACAAGGGTATCCGCATCATTTTAGACGCGCTGAAAACGCTGCGCGAGAAAAATGTCGACTTCCGCATGGTGTTTGTCGGCGAGGGCGCAGACGGCGCGGAGATCCGCAGCTATGCGGAAGAGCGGAAGCTCTCCGACCGCTGCTTTTTCACAGGTGCGATCTCTGACCGCGAGATCATCCGCGCGTGGTATGGCAGATCCGACCTGTTTCTCTTCCCGTCGACGTTCGACACGAACGGCCTTGTCGTGCGCGAGGCCGCAGCCAGCGGTACGGCGACTGTGATGATCCGAAATTCCTGCGCGTCCGAGGGCGTGGGCGACGGGCGAAACGGCTTTTGCATCGAGGAAAACGCCGCGGCGATGGCGGCAAAGCTCGAAGAGCTCTGCCGCGCGCCGGAGGTGATGCAAGTGGTCGGCGAAAACGCCCAGCGCGAGCTGTACGTTTCATGGGAGACGGCGGTGCAGCGCGCCATGGCACGCTACGAGGTCGTCATCGACAATTACCGCAGCGGAAAATATCCGAAGCGCGAGCGCTTCGGCGACGAGTTTTTCAAAACGCAGGGTGGGCTGATGGAGGCCTTTGCCAGCGTGGGCGAGCTGAGCGAGGAGATCGCCGCGGGGCTGCGCATCGAGCGCGACGAGGCGTTGCAGACCATTGTCCGTTCGCGACAGGAGCTTCGCGGGCGGTTCGGCGAGACAAAGCAGGAGCTCGCCGAACGCTACGAGACGATTTTGCAAAAAGTGGACCGCTATTTATGAGAAAAAGACGAGCGAAAATTCGCTCGTCTTTTCTTTTTAATCTTCGTGTTTTGGCTTTTCCGCGGCGAACCACATGTTCCACTGGAAGGAGTACGCCCTACGCGACGCCTCGTCCGCGCAAATTAGACGCACGCGCGACGGCTGTGCGTGCTCATAGCCGTAGTCCATGATGGCGCGCAGGACGCGGTAGGCGGCCTTCAGGTCGCTGTCTGTGCAGGAGAGGGTCAGCGTGTCGCCGTCCGTGAGCGGCAGAAGTTCGGTCGCATGGTCGGAAGAGGGGAGGGCGGAGATGTCCCCGCAGATGATCTCAACGGTCATGGCAGCTTCCTCAGCGGTTCAGATACGCGCGGCACTTCGCCTCCGCGTCGTGCGCAAGCTGTTCTTCGTCGACTGTGACAAGATGACCGTGGTCGACCGTCACACGGCCCTGAACGACTGTGTAGTCAACGGGTCCGCGCACGCCGACAGTGCCGAGCACGCTTTTGGGGTCAAAGCACGAGCCGACGAGCTCGAGCCTGCGCGAGTCGATCATGAAGAGGTCGCAGCACTTGCCGACCTCGAGCGAGCCGATGTCGTCGCTGCGGCCAAGGATGGCCGCGCTGCCGCATGTTGCCATCTTGAGCACGTCGTAACCGCTGGGAGCAGCTTTGCTGCTGTTCAAACGGTGCAGCAGGAACGCGACGCGCAGTTCCTCCATCAGCGATGAGCCGTCGTTCGAGGCTGAACCGTCAACCGCGAGGCCGACCGGCACGCCGAGCTTCAGCATCTCGGGCACGCGGGCGATGCCGGAGGCGAGCTTCATGTTCGAGATCGGGCAGTGCGCCACGCCGGTGTGCGTCTTTGCCAGCACGCGCAGCTCCTCGTCGTTGAAGTGGATGCCGTGAGCGAACCAGACGTCGCTGCCCGTCCAGCCGAGGCGTTCCATGTACTCGAGCGGGCGGACGCCCTCGCGCGCGAGCATGAAGTTTTCCTCGTCCTTCGTCTCGCACAGGTGGGTGTGCAGGCGCACGCCGTACTCTCGCGCGAGCACGGCGCTCTCGCGCAGAAGGTCGGCAGACACGGAGAACGGCGAGCACGGGGCGAGCGCAACGCGGTGCATCGCGCCGAACGACTTGTCGTGGTATTTCTCGATGACACGGGCGGAATCGGCCATGATCTCGTCGACCGTCTGCACGACGCTGTCGGGCGGCAGGCCGCCGTCCTTGACCGAGAGGTCCATACTGCCGCGCGAGGCGTACATGCGCGCGCCGATCTCGTCCGACGCGGCAAACTGCGCGCCAATGAGGTCGCCCGCGCCCGCAGGGAAGACATAGTGATGGTCGAAGCAGGTCGTGCAGCCGTGCTTCATCAGCTCGCCAAGGCCCGTGAGCGTCGAGAGGCGGATGACGTCCTCGTCGAGGTTTTTCCAGATCTCATAGAGCGTTTTGAGCCAGTCGAAGAGCTCCATGTTCTGTACTTCCGGCAGGTTGCGGGAAAAGACCTGATAGAGATGATGGTGCGTGTTGACAAGGCCGGGGTAGCAGAGCATGTGACTCGCGTCAATCACCTTTTCCGCCTCCTGCGGCAGATTTTTACCGATCGCGCGGATGAATCCATCCTCAGCATACAGATCGACGTTTTCATAAACCGTGTCCGCGTCATCACACGACACCAGCGAACGAATGTTTTGAAGGAGCAGAGTAGACATAGCGGAATACCTCACAATGCCCGAAAAGATAGGCAGATTTGATAGTGAATAGCATGTTTTGCTGCCTCCGGCAGCAAAACAGCGTAAAAGCGTCGCAGACTTTGCGCCGTGCACGGCGCAAATGAATTTGATCGTTTTTTGCCGCGGCGTGTACGTGGCAAAAAACACTTTGCGCGGAGCGAGTGTACGCGCCTGCGGCGTGTGCGCAGAGCGGAGTGCGATCCTACTCAAAAACGGCAACCGAATCGGTTGCCGTTTTTGAAGATTTTTTATCTCTCTTCGCGGAAGTAGCTCAGACCCAGCGATGCGGGCGGCTGATCCTCGCGCTTCTTGCGCAGCGACACGATGATCAGAACGACCAGCGTGACGACGTAGGGGAGCATCTTGTAGAGCTCCTTGATGGCAAGGTTGGTGCCGGTGGGGATGAAGATATAGAGGATGTAGAACCCGCCGAACAGGATGGAGGCCAGCACGCTGACGTTCGGACGCCAGATCGTGAAGATGACGAGCGCGATGGCGAGCCAGCCGCGGTCGCCGAAGGCGTTGTTGGACCAGACGCCGCAGGCGTAGTCCATGACGTAATACAGGCCGCCGAGACCCGCGATCATGCTGCCGATGCAGGTGGCAAGGTATTTGTACTTCGTCACGTTGATGCCGGCTGCGTCCGCCGTCGCCGCGCTCTCGCCCACGGCGCGCAGGTGAAGACCCGTGCGGGTGTGCTTGAGGAAGTACGACGCGAACAATGCGATGACGATGGCGAGGTAGGCAAGGAAGCCGTAGGACAGGAAGACCTGACCGAACCAGCCGCCGACATTCAGGGATTTGCTGAAATAGGCGCTCGTCGCGCTCAGCGCGATGGAGGGGACTTCACTGTCGGTCAGCTTGATGAGCGAGCCGCCGAAGAAGTTGCCGATGCCGACGCCGAACGTCGTGAGCGCAAGACCCGTGACGTTCTGGTTGGCGCGCAGCGTAACGGTCAGCAGGCAGTAGAGAAGGCCCATCAGAAGCGAGCCCAAAAGCGAGCAGAGCATCGGGATACCGATGGCGAGGAACGCGTTCATGTCGGCAGCCGGGGTGGACTGCTCGTAGAAGAACGCGCCGATGACGCCGCAGATACCGCCGACGTACATCACGCCCGGAATGCCAAGGTTCAGGTTGCCGGACTTTTCCGTTAAGATCTCACCGGTGCTGCCGTAGAGCAGGGGAATGCCCTGCATGACCGCACGGGGAAGGAAAGAAGCAAGATCAAACATCGCTCACGCCTCCTTTTTGCCCTTGCGCAGGCTGACCTTGTAGGTGATGAAGAATTCGCTGCCGATGATGAAGAACAGGATGATGCCCGTCAGGATATCGGCGAAGGAGTGGTTCAGGCCGAACACGCTGGAGATCTCGCTCGCGCCGCGGCTCAGAACCACGATAAGAAGGCTCGTGAAGATCATCATGATGGGGTTGAACTTGGCCATCCAGGAGACCATGACCGCGGTGAAGCCGCGTCCGCCGACGATGGTGGTGGTCAGCGTGTGGTCCGTACCGGCGGTGAGCAGCAGGCCGATGAGGCCGCAGATCGCGCCGGAGAGGATCATCGTGCGCACGATGACGCGCTCGACCTTGATGCCCGCATAGCTCGCGGTGCGCTGGCTCTCACCGACAACGGAGATCTCATAGCCGTGCTTGCTGTAATTGAGATAGACGTACATAACGCCCGTGAGGATCGCCACAAGCAGGATCGGGAGGAGATAGCGCTGGCCGCCGAGAACGGGGAGCCAGCCGGCCTCGGTATTCTGGTTGATGATACCGATCTTGCCCGAGCCCTTGGGCACTTCCCACACGATGATGAAGAACGCGGCGAGCTGTGTCGCGATGTAGTTCATCATGAGCGTGAAGAGCGTTTCGTTCGTGTTCCACTTGGCCTTGAAGATACCGGGGAGGAAGCCCCACAGCGCGCCTGCCGCGACGGAGGCAATGATCATAATGACGATGAGAAGACCGTTGGGGATCTTGCCGCCAAGGCAGATCATGCAGGCCGCGGTGGCAAGGCAGCCGATGAGCACCTGACCCTCGGCACCGATGTTCCAGAAGCGCATCTTGAACGCGGGCGTGACCGCGAGCGAGATGCCGAGCAGGATCGCGAGGTTATGGAACGTGACCCAGCTCTTGCGCGATGTACCGAACGCGCCGTAGAGGATCGTGGAGTAGACCTTGATGGGATTTTCGCCCGTCAGCAGCGTTGTGACAATCGCGCAGACGATCAAAGCGAGCACGATCGCGCCGCCGCGGATCAAAACGGCCTTGTACCAGGGGAGCGTATCGCGCTTGGCGATGTGGAAGAGCGACTGTTTCTTATTCATCCTTGTTGCCTCCCCTCACGAGCGTCATCAGTGCGCCGACCTCGCGCTTGTCGGTCTTTCTGGCGTCGACCACGCCGGAGACCTGACCGCCGCAGAGAACGACGATGCGGTCGCACAGCTCAAGCAGCACGTCGAGGTCTTCGCCGACATAGACGACGGCAACGCCCTTCATCTTCTGCTCGGTCAGCAGGTTATAAATGGTATAGGAGGTGTTGATGTCCAGGCCGCGCACCGCGTAAGCGGTCATCAGCACGGCGGGGGACTGGGCGATCTCGCGTCCGACAAGCACCTTCTGCACGTTGCCGCCGGACATGCGGCGCACGGGGAAGGACGTGCTGGGCGTGACGACGCCGAGCTCTTCCCAGATGCGGTTGGCGAGCGCTTCGGGATCCTTGCGGTTGAGGAACAGACCCTTACCCTTGCGCCAGGAGCGCAGCATCATGTTGCCCGTCATGCCCATCGAGCCGACCAGGCCCATGCCGAGTCGGTCTTCGGGGACGAACGACATCGAAATGCCACTCTTGCGGATCTTCATCGGGTCGAGACCGACGAGTTCCTTTTCCTTGCCGCCGTCGGGCGGATAGAACGTGACATGGCCGGAGGCAACGGGGTAGAGGCCCGCAATGGACTCGAGCAGCTCGCGCTGGCCGCTGCCTGCGACGCCCGCGATGCCGAGCACCTCGCCCGCGTTGATGGTAAAGCTGACATCGTCCAGACGCTTGACGCCAAGCTCGTCGTAAGCCGTCAGGCCTTCGATGACGAGGCGCTTTTCAACGTCCTTCGGCTCGGGGCGGCTGATGTTCAGGCTCACCGTGTGGCCGACCATCATGTCGGTCAGCGATTGCTGGTCGGCGTCCTTGGTGGCGACGTCACCGACGTATTCGCCCTTGCGCAGCACGGCCACGCGGTCGGACACGTCGAGCACCTCGTGCAGCTTATGCGTGATGATAATGAGGGATTTGCCGTCGGCCTTCATGTTGCGCATGATGGCGAAGAGCTTGTCCGTCTCCTGCGGGGTGAGCACTGCGGTCGGCTCGTCCAGAATGAGGATGTCCGCCCCGCGGTAGAGCACCTTGACGATCTCGACGGTCTGCTTCTGCGAAACGGACATGTCGTAGATCTTCTGATTGGGGTCGATGTCGAACCCGTATTTGTCGCAGATCTCTTTGACCTTTTTGCTGGCTTCGGCAATGTCGAGCTTGCCTTCAAGGCCGAGGATGATATTCTCCGTTGCGGTGAAAAGATCGACGAGCTTGAAGTGCTGGTGGATCATACCGATGCCGTGTTCGAACGCATCCTTGGGGGAGGCGATCGTGACGGGTTCGCCGTGAATGTAGATTTGCCCCTCGTCGGGGAAATAGATGCCGGAGAGCATGTTCATCAGCGTCGTCTTGCCGCTGCCGTTTTCGCCGAGCAGCGACAGGATCTCGCCCTCGTGCAGCTCAAGGTTGATGGCGTTGTTCGCCACCACTTTGCCGAACCGCTTCGTGACATTCTCCATTTTAACTGCGCATGCAGTTCCCAAGGCGGTCACCCCTTTTTCCGCTGGAGGGCACAGGAAGAAAACCCCGCAGCATTGTATTTGTACAAGTCATATATTAGCATAATTGAACGGCGTTGTAAATGTAAAACAGAAAAAAACACAAAAAAAATTAGAAGCGTACAAAAATTTTTAGCAAAATAGCGAAAAGTGCCATAAAAAGAAAAAAGATATCGGGCTGCCCGAAGGCAGCCCGATATGTAATTTGCAAGAGATGCTTAGAACGCCTGGTCGAGCAGCGTGATGCCGTCGATCTGGAGCTGGAAGTACGGGGCGGAACGGGCGGTGGACTCAGCCAGGTAGCCGTCAGTCACGACTTCGGTGTCGGGCGTGTAGTCAGCGTCGGTGTCGACGTCAGCCATGTAAGAGGTGACAGCCTGGCCGTCCACGGTGAAGGTGGAGCAGTCAAAGACGTGACGGGTG
>OLGI01003121.1_pt1 | contig 10678 bp, 8 predicted proteins | sample 1605221 | NCBI WGS metagenome assembly OLGI01 (sample SAMEA3888915, study PRJEB22519) | human gut metagenome | biome: human gut; feature: human-associated habitat; material: faeces | place: Denmark | collected 2010
AGGCTCAGATTTCTATCGACAAGAACTCTCAGGCTGATTACCGTGAGAAGTTGAATGCTGAACTCGAGGCTATGCGCAACAAGGAAATGTGGCAGGCTGGTGTTACAGTACGTAAACTTCGCCCAGAGAATAACTAATTTTTTTCTCGTACATAATGTTTTAAAAGGGGACGGACCGAGATGGTTCGTCCCCTTTTTAAATTTTGGTTTATCAGAAGATATTCCTAATCCTTTTTTTCTATGATATGATGGTCTTCTATGATGATCTGGTTTTCTGCTACCTTCCTGCGGAGTTCCTTCTCTCTTTCTTCTGTTTGATCAGCCAGGCATACGTCGCATTGCTTGCAATCTCTGTCGTTCTCTTCTCCAAAATAGGCGAGTAGCTGTCTTGAACGGCATACCTCGTCGTTCTTGGCATAGCGAATCATGCTTTTGATGCGCTTCTCGTATTGCTCACGTCTCGACTCCCATACTTCTTTAGGAATCACCACTTTGTCACCATCCACTCTGTCGCGGGTATAACTGATAAAAGGTATCTTGCGGCGAGGGATGAATTGGATGATATGGCGGGCTGCCAGACTCTTGAGAGCAAAATATACCTGCTGGATGGTTAGCTCAGCCTGTCGCGCTATCATCGTCTCGTCGATATAGGTAAGATCAACAAAGAGACTTCCATAGGAGCGTAGTAGGGCGGTGACGACGGCATCCTGGCTGGGAGCGAGCTGATCTAGCTGGTAGAGGTCGTTTCTGCCTAGCAGGAACATCACTCGTGCCTTGCCGTCGGGATTATCCTCATAATGCAGATAACCGCTTCTCTCCAGAATGCGAAGAGCTGCATCTACCTTGGTCGGGAAGTACTTGTAGGTGACGCAGAATTTTTCGATATCAAACTCGAAGGTCTTTCCCTGTCCGCTGCCCACGCCTATCTGGTAGAAGTAAGCCAGATGCTCATAAATGTCTTGTATGAGTTCTTTGGGTGGGAAGGTGTCATCCACTCGCTTGCATAGCTTCAGCTCGTCGTGCTTGTTGTAGAGAAGTACGGCGTATGATTTCTGTCCGTCTCTTCCCGCACGTCCTGCTTCCTGGAAATAGGCTTCCAGCGAGTCTGGACAGTCTATGTGAATCACCACACGCACATCCGGCTTGTCGATGCCCATACCGAAGGCGTTGGTTGCACACATCACCCTTACTTCGTCCTTCTGCCATGCTTTCTGTCGCTGGTCCTTTACGTCGGGATCCAGTCCGGCATGATAAAAGGTGGCGGTAATGCCCTGTTGCGAGAGCAGCTGCGCCATCTCCTTGGTTCGCTTTCTGCTGCGGGCATAAACGATGGCAGAGCCACCCACGCTTTGCAGGATATGAATCATTTCGCCCTGCTTATCCTCTGCTTCGCGTACTACGTAAGCCAGGTTCTTGCGCTCGAAACTCATCTTGAAGACATTCTTTTCCTTGAAATGGAGCCTTTCCTGTATGTCGTCTACTACTTCGGGGGTAGCTGTGGCGGTAAGGGCAAGTATCGGAATGCCAGGTTTCATCTCCCTGATGCTGGCTATCTGCAGATAGGAGGGTCGGAAATCATAGCCCCACTGACTGATGCAGTGGGCTTCATCTACTGTGATAAAACTTACATGAATGTGGCGTAATTTGGTTTGAAACATCTCCGAGGCAAGTCTTTCGGGCGAAACATACAGTATCTTCACACCTCCGAAGATGGCATTGTCGAGGGTTTGCAGGATTTCGCTTCTCGATTTGTCGGCATAGATGGCATCAGCCAGGATGCCATGTTCCCTGAGGTGCTGCACCTGGTCTTTCATCAGGGCGATGAGAGGGGTTATCACAATGCATACCCCTTCCTGTGCCAGGGCAGGAACCTGGAATGTGATAGACTTGCCACCGCCCGTAGGCATAAGACCGAGGGTATCCCGTCCGCTGGCAATGCTCTCAATGATATTGCGCTGAATGCCTCGGAAATCGGGATACCCCCAGTATTTTTGCAGAATAGATTGAAATTTATCTGCCATAATCTTCTTTCTTTAATCGTTAGGACGGATATCTTCTATCTGGAGCTGTACTTGGTTCTTCTTGAAGATATTGTCTTCGATGGTGTAAACAATGTCGAAACTGCGGCGGCTCTTGATGTAGCGGGCTGCTGCACTCTGTCCGAAGGCTATACCGTTCATGACAGTGCTCGACTTTGAATCCACCAATTCCAGCTTGATGTGTTCCTGTTCTCTACCCACCACCTTGCTGGTTCCGTAGTCGTATACCTTTCGGGTACAGAACACTGGTTTAGGGTTGCAGGGACCGAATGGCGAGAATCGCTTCAGGTCGGCATGCAGCTGCTTGCTGATGTCCTTGAAATCTATCACGGCTTCTATATTAAGCAGGGCTTCCGTCTGTTCGGGAGCGATGTGTTCTGCCACATATTTCTGGAATCTGTCTCTGAATTCCTTGATATGTTCCCATCTCAGGGTAAGACCGCATGCATAGGTATGACCTCCGAAGTTCACGAGCAGGTCGCGGCAGCTCTTGATGGCTGAATAAACGTCAAATCCTGTCACGCTGCGGGCTGAACCTGTTGCCAGTTCTCCTTCGCGGGTCAATACCACGGTAGGACGGAAGTAGATTTCCGTAAGTCTTGAGGCTACGATGCCGATGACTCCCTTTTTCCATCCCTCATCATAGAGCACGATGCTTGAGTTGTGCTTCTGGGTTTCCAGTCTTGAAACAATCAGGTTGGCTTCCTCTGTCATCTGCTTGTCGATGTCCTTGCGCTGTTCGTTGTATTCGTTGATGTGCTTTGCCATGTGCAGTGCATGTCCATAGTCACGTTCCACCAGCAAATCTACGCTTTCCTTGCCATTCTCCATGCGGCCCGAAGCATTGATTCTAGGACCAATTTTGAAGACGATATCGCTCATGCCCAGCTCTCGCCCGTTCAGGCTGCAGATGTCGATGATGGCTTTCAGTCCGATGCTCGGGTTGGTGTTGAGCAGCTTCAAGCCATGGAAAGCTAGAATTCTGTTCTCGTCGACTACAGGCACGATATCCGCAGCAATGCTCACTGCACAGAGGTCGAGCAATGGGATGAGTCTGGAGAACGGAATGTTGTTGTTCTTGGCAAAGGCCTGCATGAACTTGAATCCCACGCCGCATCCACAGAGGTGCTTGAATGGGAATGGATCATCCGGGCGCTTGGGGTTGAGTATAGCCACAGCGGGTGGCATCACGTCGTCGGGAACGTGATGATCGCAGATGATGAAGTCTATGCCAAGGCTTTTGGCATATTCAATCTCCTTGATGGCCTTGATGCCGCAATCGAGGATGATGATGAGTTTCACACCAGTTTCATTTGCAAAATCTATTCCTTTTTTACTTACTCCATAGCCCTCGTCATATCGGTCGGGGATGTAGTAGTCGATGTTGGAATAGAATTGCTGCAGAAACTTATACACCAATGCTACAGCCGTGCAGCCGTCTACGTCGTAATCGCCGTAAACGAGAATGCGCTCCTTGCGTCCCATGGCATCGTTGAGGCGGTCTACGGCGATATCCATATCCTTCATCAGGAAAGGATTGATCAGGTCGGAAAGCTGTGGACGGAAGAATCGCTTGGCTGCCGACTCGGTCGTAATGCCTCGATGGATGAGAAGATTCGCCAGGATAGGGCTGATGCTGAGCTTCACGGCCAGTTCGTTAGCCGTTTTTTCTTGCTCCGGTGAAGGTTCTTCGTAATTCCATTTAAAATGCATTTTTAATTATTTTTATTTCTGCCCCCAAAGTTACGAAAATAAAATGACAAACGGAAACTTTTTCCTAGGAATTTAACATAATTACGAAGAAATAATAAAAAAAGGCAGCAAACCAAGGTTTGCTGCCTTTAAATATTTTGTTTTTATTAGATTCCGAGCTTCTTGCGGATATCCTTAGGGATGGCGTTCTTGTTAACCATGAAGTCCATAGTCTTGTAAGCTACGAATGCCTTGGTCATGTACCAGGTGCCCTTGTAGTCACCATACTCACCCCAAGAGTTCTTTACCATATAGTACTCCTTGCCGTTCTGGTCCTTTGCGATACCGTAGATGTGCATTCCGTGGTCGTCGGTTGTCTCCCAGTTGTCGAATGCTTCCTGACGCATAGCCTGTGTAGGAACCACCTCAGGAGCGTTTACGCCGAGTGAATCGAACTTCTCCTTCTTCTCGTCCTTAGAGAGCTTGAACCAGTGGTCAGCATCTGTACCTGCCATAGAACGTACCTTCTTCACGTCGTAAGCGATACCGAGACCCTTGCGAGTGAAACCGTCCTCTGTTACGTCACCGCCCCAAGCTATGGTGTAGCCATTGTTTACGGCGTTGTCGATAATCTTGCAGAGGTCGTCCATAGGAACGTTGTAGCTCAAAGGCCAGCGCCAGTTGTCCTGTACCTCAACAGCAAACTTGCTCCACATTGGATGGTGGGTGTAGCTGGTGATGGATACGTAATCATCGAGGTTCAGACCGAGGCTCTTGCAGAAAGTCTCTGGAGTATACTGCTTGCCCTGGTAAGTAAACTTCTCAGGAGCCTTGCCGATGTATGAGTCGATGATGCCCTGAAGACCGTTCTTCCAAGCTGGAGAAAGCTTCTTGGCTGTGCTCTTAGCCACTGCCTCTACGTATGGAGTCATTACGTCGAAGAACTCGCCGAAGTTAGCCAGTGAGTCGCCTGTCATTGTACCTGGAGCTGGCATAGCATCCTCTGGTACGATGCCATAGTGCTGCAAAGCATAGAGAACATCGTATGCGCTACCACCCTGAGAGAAGCTTACGTCGCCGTGCATTCTCACTGCCATTGTGGCGCGATCCATATAAGTCTTGTTGGCAACGAACATCTCGCTCAGGTTGAATGTCTTGCCTGTATTCTTCAAAATCTCGCTCTCGAAGAAACTGAGAGTAGAGTAAGCCCAGCACGTACCGCTACGGTTCTGATCCTTGATGCTTGTAATAGGATTCTGCTTCACTACAGTGAAAACTGGCTTGTTCTTAGCGATGGCTGCTGAATCTGCAGCATTCTTAGCGCTTGCACCAGTAGCAACCATGGCCAACATGGCTGCGACAATCATTGATTTCTTCATGAATTTTTTTCTCTTTAAATTAATAATGTAATTGTATAATCTCTCTTTAAGATAGAATCTTCTCTTGTTAATGGCAGTTTTGCCTAGCGGATTTCTTCTCTGTTGGCTGCCATGTATTCCTCAACATCCTTTGGATGGTAAGGGATGCGGTCCTTGCCCAGGAATCTGCAACCATCCTTGGTGATGAGAACATCGTCCTCAATACGGATGCCACCGAAGTCCTTGTAAGTCTCAATCTTGTCGAAGTTGAGGAACTCTGCACAGTGACCTGACGCCTTCCAGTCGTCAATGAGGGCTGGAATGAAGTAAACGCCCGGCTCGTCTGTAACTACGAAACCTTCCTGGAGTCGGCGACCCATGCGCAGGCAGTTGGTACCAAACTGTTCCAGGTTAGGACGTACTTCCTCGTCGAAGCCTACGTTAATCTGGTCGAGGTTCTCCATGTCGTGTACATCCATACCCATCATGTGTCCCAATCCGTGAGGCAGGAACATAGCGTGGGCACCAGCCTTTACAGCTTCCTCTGTATCACCCTTGGCAAGACCGAGCTCCTTCATGCGGTCGAAGAGCAGGCGGCAAACACCGAAGTGAACATCTGCCCATTTTACACCTGGCTTTGCTACTTCGAGAGCATAGTCGTGGCATGCTTCTACGATGGTGTAGATTTCCAGCTGGCGCTGGCTGAACTTGCCGCTCACTGGCATGGTGCGGGTATTGTCTGAACAGTAGTTATTCATGGTCTCAGCACCCGCATCGCAGAGTGCCAGTCTGCCTTCCTCCAACAAGTTCATTGATGGATAGCCATGCTGAATCTCGCCGTGCTGGCTGAAGATGGTTGGGAAGCTGACCATTGATCCGTAAGAATGTGCGATTCCGCTTACCTGACCGGCTACGTATTTCTCTGTGATACCTGGGCGAACCAGTTTCATGGCTGTGGTATGCATCTTGTAACCGATGACTGCAGCACGCTCCAGCTCTTCGATTTCCTCCTGAGTCTTGGTTGAGCGCATCTTGACTACGGCCTTGATCAGGTCCATGCTGGCTTCTTCTTTCTGCTGAACAGGGTGGATGCCGAGCAAGTCGAATACCTGAAGCTTGATGTCGTAGCGGTAAGGAGGCAGGAAGTGAATCTTGCGCTTCTTCGACATGGCATCGTTGCAGATGGTCTTGAGAGTCTTCATTGGCGCAGAGTTATGAACACCCACCTGTTCTGCCAGGTCGTGTACGCTGTCTACGCTTCCATACCAAACGATGTCAACCAGGTCGATGTCGTCACCAATCAGAGTCTCGATGTCGTTATCTATATCAATCACACCAACCAATCCTTCGCGCTGCTGTCCGAAGTAATACAGGAAAGTAGAGTCCTGACGGAATGGGTAATATCCGTTGTTTGGGAAATTACATGGTGAATTGTTGTTTCCGAAAAGAATGATCACGCCGCTCTTTACAAGCTTCTTGAGCTCCTGGCGACGGCTGATATAAGTGTCCTTGCTAAACATATTTTTAGAATTTTACTTTATTTTGCTGCAAAGTTAGCAAATATTTCGCAAAAATGTATTATCTTTGCAAACAAAAATAAAATATTCGTGTGAATTTATAAATAATTAATACATTCATGCGCTTTTTGATGGTAAATTGTAATGAAAATCGTAAAGAATACGCTTGTTTATTGCATGTTTGCTATCAGATTGAAAGCTATAATTGAAGAATAAAAAGCAGTTGAACAGTTATGAAGATAAAATTGAGAAATACAGGATTGGTATTAGAGGGTGGAGGCATGCGTGGTGTATTCACCAGTGGTGTGCTGGATGCCTTCATGAAGCATGATGTGTACTTTCCTTACACGGTGGCGGTATCGGCTGGAGCCTGCAATGGCATGTCGTATATAAGCCGTCAGCCTCGCCGTGCCCGAATTTCAAACATTGATTATTTGGCGCGTTATCAGTATATAGGTATTCGCCATCTCGTTACCCAGGGATGTATCTTCGACCGTAAGTTGCTTTATGATAAGTTCCCGAACCAGTTGCTTCCTTATGATTTCGACACCTTTTTTAAATATGCCGATGGTTTCGAGATGGTCACCACCAACTGTCTTACGGGACTGCCGATGTATCTTTCGGAGAACCACGACCGTCAGCGTGCCCTCGATATCGTGCGTGCTTCCAGCAGTCTGCCCTATGTGAGTAAGATAGTGAATGTAGATGGCATTCCGATGTTGGATGGTGGCATAGCCGACAGCATTCCTGTGCAGCGTGCCTTTGACAAGGGGTTTGAGCATAATGTGGTTGTCCTGACCCGTAACAAGGGGTGGAGGGATACCGGTAAGGATAGGAAGCTACCTTATTTATATAAGAACTATCCGCGTCTGCGAGTGGCACTGAGCCGTCGCCACAGGGCTTATAATGAGCAGATTCAACTGGTCGATGATCTGGAGGCTGCAGGAAAGATTACCTGTATTCGCCCGATACGTCCGATGGAGGTGGAGCGCATAGAGAAGGATACTGCAAGGCTGGAGCGGCTCTATGAGGAGGGCTTCTTGCTGGGTGAAGCTTTCTGTGAGAAATATCTGTAAAAAATGAGAATAGCTTGCTTGTTGTCTGGAATTTCAGACAATGAGCAAGCTATATTAATAGAAAAGCCGTAAATCAATATCAGGCATGATAAAGTTATGATTCGATATCATCTATATTGAAAACGGGAGATGTTTATTCCTCAAGTAGGTCTGGGCGCAGGCGCTTGGTTCGCTCCATGGCCTGGTCGAACTCCCATTGACGAATCTTTGCCTCGTTGCCGCTCAGCAGAATCTCTGGCACTTTCCAACCCTTGTAGTCGGATGGGCGGGTGTAGATAGGAGCTGAGAGGATATCGTCCTGGAAACAGTCAGATAGGGCACTCTGCTCGTCGCTGATAACGCCCGGTACCAGTCTGATCACCGCATCCGAGATAATTGCAGCTGCAAGCTCTCCACCTGTGAGCACATAGTCGCCCACGCTGATTTCGCGGGTGATGAGGTGATCGCGCACACGCTGGTCTATTCCCTTGTAGTGACCACAGAGGATGATGAGGTTGCCACCCAGCGACATTTCGTTGGCTATCTTCTGGTTGAAGGTTTCGCCGTCAGGAGATACGTAGATCACGTCATCGTACTCACGTTCTGCCTTCAGTGCCGTGATGCATCGGTCGATAGGCTCGCATTGCATCACCATGCCGGCACTTCCACCGTATGGATAGTCGTCCACTCGCTTCCATTTATCTAATGTATAGTCGCGCAAGTTGTGCAGATGAATCTCTGCGAGACCCTTCTTCTGCGCGCGTGCCAGAATCGACTCGTTGAAGAAGCCTTCCAGCATCTCTGGTAATACTGTAATAATGTCTATTCTCATATCATCTGCAAAATTAATAAATAATGTAGTAAGTTCCAAATCTTTTTCATCTTTTCTTTGTTTTTTGAGCCGAAAATTTGTTTTTTGCAGCTAAAATGAGCGGTTTGCTTGAAAATCGTAATTTTAGCGTGTTAGAGCCAAAATAAGGTTGATTATTGCATAAATATGCAACAAATTCATCAAAAACAAAGAAATTTAATAGCAAAATGATAAATAATCGTGAAAATGTGCTACTATTTGAAGAAAAAGTCGTATATTTGCAAACAAAATTGCTCGATAAGGGTACATCACGTAGAAAAATGGTGTGCGTACACACGAGTGCATGGTTAATTTAATAATAGTGAATAAGATGATACTGGACATTGAAATGCTGAGAAGCTTTTATGCTTCGTATTCGGAAAGTGTAAAACAGGCGAAAGCTACTGTAAAACGACCTCTCACTTACGCCGAGAAGGTGCTCTTTGCGCATCTTTTCGACCCATCTGAGTTGCGACCATATAAAAGAGGTGTAGAATATGTGGATTTCCGACCTAACCGCGTAGCGATGCAGGATGCTACTGCTCAGATGGCGCTCTTGCAGTTTATGAACGCCGGTAAGGATAAGGTGGCAGTGCCTGCATCAGTACATTGCGATCACTTGATTCGTGCCGACGTGGGTGCTACACAAGACCTGCCTGAGGCATGCAAGACTAATAAAGAGGTATATGACTTCCTGAAGTCGGTATCTCAGAAATATCACATCGGATTCTGGGGACCAGGTGCTGGTATCATCCATCAGGTGGTACTTGAGAACTATGCTTTCCCAGGAGGTATGATGGTGGGTACAGACTCTCATACTCCAAATGCCGGCGGTCTCGGTATGGTTGCCGTGGGTGTTGGTGGTGCTGATGCCGTGGATGTGCTCACAGGTCAGCCTTGGGAGCTCAAGATGCCACGCCTCATCGGTGTGCATCTCACAGGCAAGCTCTCTGGTTGGGCTACTCCTAAGGATGTGATTCTCGAAATCCTGGGCATCCTCACCGTGAAGGGCGGTACCAATGCCATCCTCGAATACTTTGGCGAGGGTTTGGATAGCATCTCTACCACGGGTAAGGCTACTATCTGCAACATGGGTGCAGAGCTGGGTGCTACCTGTTCTATCTTCCCATTCGACCAGAATGCCAGCGAATATCTCCGCAAGACGGGTCGTGAGGAGATTGCTTCTCTTGCCCAGAAGAACGCTGCCGAGCTTCGTGCCGACGATGAGGTACTTGCCAATCCGGCTGCTTTCTACGACCAGATTGTAGAAATCGACCTCTCTAAGGTGGAGCCACATCTCAATGGTCCGTTTACTCCGGATGCAGCAACTCCTATCTCTCACATGAAGGCGAAGGGACCTGCCAACGACTATCCAATGGTTGTTGAAGTGGGATTGGTAGGTAGCTGTACCAACTCTTCCTATCAGGATTTGGCCCGTGCGGCAAGTGTAGCCCGACAGGCTTACGAGAAGGGAATCCAGGTAAAGGGTCAGCTTATCATCAACCCTGGTTCTGAGCAGATTCGCTATACTGCCGAGCGTGACGGAATCCTCGATGACTTCAAGAAGATTGGAGCCTTGATCATGACCAATGCCTGCGGCCCTTGCATCGGACAGTGGAAGCGTCATACCGATGATAACACCCGCAAGAATGCCATTGTCACCTCTTTCAATAGAAACTTCCGCCGTCGTGCTGATGGCAACCCTAATACATTCGCCTTCATCGGCAGTCCGGAGCTCACCGTGGCTCTCACCATTGCCGGCCGTCTGGATTTCAATCCAGCCACCGACACCTTATTAGATAAGGATGGCAACAGCGTGAAGCTCGATGCGCCTACTGGTTTCACCTTCCCTCCTAAGGGATTCGCCGTGGAAGACAAGGGCTTCATTGCTCCTAGCGAGGCGAATGCCAATATCGAGGTAGTGATTGCTCCAGATAGCAACCGCCTGCAGAAACTGGCTCCATTCGCTCCTTGGGATGGTAAGGACCTGGTAGATATGCCTCTCCTCATCAAGACCGAGGGTAAGTGTACCACCGACCACATCTCTATGGCTGGACCATGGTTGAAGTTCCGTGGACATCTTCAGAACATCTCTGACAACCTGCTGATGGGTGCCGTCAACGCCTTCAATGGCGAGAGCAACAAGGTGAAGAACCAGTTGGATGGCA
>OLGI01003125.1_pt1 | contig 10675 bp, 8 predicted proteins | sample 1605221 | NCBI WGS metagenome assembly OLGI01 (sample SAMEA3888915, study PRJEB22519) | human gut metagenome | biome: human gut; feature: human-associated habitat; material: faeces | place: Denmark | collected 2010
TGTCCTGGTAATACTGGAATAGCTGTCCTTTACAGAGTTGCTGTCTACATAAGGTACGCCGATGATTGCTTCACTTAACTTCGGCAGATACCAGCATTCTTCCGGGACCGAAAGAATGTGGGCGTCCGGCCACCACCACCAGATATCGTTCAACTGACCAATATAGTGTCCAAGGAACATTGAGGTTCCAGCCGCTTTCACACTTCCTGTTGTGTAGCAGTTCGAAAGAACCAGTTTTGCAGAATCATATTTTCCAAATAAACCGCCTGCGATGGCATTATATGTATTCGTTCCACACACATCCGCTGCACTGAAACTCTGTATTACCGAAATCGGACCATCCATCCACCCCACGAGACCTCCGGCACACCAGCCGCCTGACACATTCTTTCTATCTGACAGCACTTCCGCACCACTTTCCGTATAACCGTAAGAGCGGTTCCGTCCGCCGACATAACTGTTTTCAATGCTGAATTCTTTCCCGGCAGTTCCGCCATTCTGGTTGTTTTTCAGGTATCCATACAAACCTCCGGCGGTTCCAGTTGTATCCACATACCCAGAGAAGAAGCTGTTTTCCAACTTCATCTGACCAGAGCTCTCGGCAAAGCCGACCAGACCTCCGCTAGCATCGGTTCCCTGTATCCGTGCATTTTTTCCTGAAACATATACGTGATTCATCACTAAATCACTTACTTTTGCTTCCCCGATCAAGCCTCCGGTTTTTCCTCCACTTATTTGCAGCGTCGGTGCATCTACAACTACATGGTCGAGTGTCAGACTGCCACTATTCGTGCTTCCAACCACCGCGCCTGTTGCCAGCGTTCCAGAAATCCGGGATTTTTCTCCATATATATGGATATTTTTAATCGTTAGATAGCTGTCCGCCGAAGTGCCTGCCTGTGCCACCAGCCCTGCTGTATTCTGCCCCTGACAGGAAATGTCCGGATCCTTCAGATTCAAGTTTGATATCGTCAGATGATCCGTCTTCTGAAATAAAGCCGCACCATTCCAGGCAACAGGAGTTATCTTTAAGCCTGCAATCGTATAACATTCACCCAGTTTTGCTTTTTCTTTCTCATCCACCTCCGCATCATAAGAGATAATATCCGGGTTGTTAATCGGCCAGAAACTTCCACCTTCATACTTGGAATTTCCCGGACTGTAGATCGTCATCTCTCCGTATGCATCTTTCACCTCTTTACAATACGCTTCCGTCTGCGAGGTAATCGAATCATCCTCCTGCCAGAGAATATTATCAGTCTGGATGACCCGTGTGATCTTTAAACCACCATAGCCTTCTCCGCAGAAATTCAGATTCTGCAGATGACGTCCATTGGCGACCTTAACCGTATAGGTATCCGTTCCATCATCATTGGGTTCAATTACATCGGCAAAGCAGCTGTTGAACTTGTATGAGAGCTTTGTATTTTCTGTTGGTGGATAGGCATCCTCGCTCAATTTTACGATAACATTTTCTCCATTTATGTAACCGCCCGGCTGATAACCTCCCCAGGTACCCAGACTACAGAAATTTCCACCCTCACGTGATAAATCATCCAGATAGAAACGCAATTTCAACTTTTTCTCTTCCGTTATGCCTATTTCAAAACGATTTACCCTGTTTTCTGCAGCAAAGCTCGTCCAACTGCCATTTGCCTCATTTTCTGCACAGCTGGCAGCTTTCTCTTCCGTATCTACAAAGCAAAATTTCGATCCCGTTCTCAGAGTATTTTCCTGCAAATCACCAGTATTGACTTGGAGAACATACCACATCGTTTTACCGCTCAATTCGCCGGTAATCGAAAATATCAGATGTATTCTCTGATTTTCTTCAAGCGGAGACGGAGAGACATAATCGATATGCAGCCTGTTTCCAGTATGCAGCGCCTCTTCGTTCTCGCCCTTGTCCCAGTCCCCGACATGGTTATTCAGAAACCACGAAAATCCCTTTGAAGCGTCCTGCGCAGCAAGTTTTTCCGCTACTTTCTGGATCGTCGGCATCGGATAAATCGGTATTTCTGCCTTCTTTAATTCCGGATCATACGGATATGTATTCCGCTTTTCCTCCGTATCTTTATTTTCTTCCTCACTGCTATCTGCACTCGGATCCTTTACACCAAACAGACTTGCAAGAGCCTCGTCATATGCAAGCACATACTTCTCATTCACCTTACTGCACACATAGCACCCCGGATAAACTGATTTTTTGTTCGTCCCTGTACCACTCGTCTCCGATGGAAGTATTCCATTCGTTCTACTTGCATAATCATAGAACGCAACAAACGCAGGTGCTTTCATCGCCGGATCCTCTGTTTCATCCGCCGCCGTACCGCTTCCACCTTCCGTTTCATCCGATTTTTCCTCAGCCGTCGGCGAATACACCGACGCCGATACATATGTATTCGCTATCTGACTGTCTGCCGGAAGCTGTGCGGCGAGACCCCCTGCGAATCCGCCGGTATATGCCGCTACGTTATAACGTCCGGTAAGATTCTCAAAAGCTGTATTGGCGTTTGCCCCATTCCCTGGTTTTTGGGAGGTATCAAACTTCTTGTTTGCTGTATGACCGCCGACATAACAACTCTGAATCTGCACCGTGGAACCGCTTGCGGCGGCTGCAGCTGCTGCTTTCTCAGCAGTTCCGACCAGACCGCCGGCATACATACCTTCCACATAGAGTGCCGCTGCGCTGTCGGTCAGGGAAATTTTTCCCTTTGCCGTGCCGATCAGGCCGCCCGCCGTTCCCTTTAAAGCGCGGATCCGGTATTTGCTTTCTTCCTCCAGCTTCAGATCGGCTGCTTTTTCTGTGCTGCTTCCCAGCTTATCACGGAAATGATTCTCCGCCAGCGCATCCTGGACGGTCAGACTGCCGCCCTCAAATGTGCCGATCAACGCACCGGCAGAAGCGCTGGTCTGCTCTGCCTGCACCTGTGGATATTCCACCTGCACCTTTTTAATTTCCACCGTTGGCAGCTTTATAGTTCCCCGGGAATCCGTTCCCGGCATCACCGCGCCGATCAAAGCGCCTGCATTCGCCTTCGTCCGGACCACTGGCTGGCAGATCAGCAGGTTTTTAACACTCATATCCTGCGTTACCGTTCCAAACAGTCCGCCCGTCCCATCTACTGCTGTGATTGAACTTGCCGCCGTTTTTCCTACCTGCAGACCATCAATCCGGTATGTATTTCCCTGATAGTCCAGTGGATACGGCAGGCTAAGCGGAAGATAGCTTCCCGCCTCCGTGGTATATGTCTGTGCCGTCGGGTTCGTCCGATCTGCATTCGTTTCATCCGTCACCCGGTAGGCAATCGAGATGGTTTCCGCATTCTGATTCAAAAAATTCGATCCAGATGCCGTATGCAGCTTCGCCACATGTCCGCAGTAACCGCTCTCGTCCGCAGTGTTTTCTCCCGCTTTCCAGGTCAAATCGCTATTCTGCATCGCCGTAACCGTTTTGGATGTAGTCACCGCTCCCGTGTACAGCTGATCCGGATCCCAGCCTGAAACCCGCTCATCCAGATTTTCCAGATGGCGGAAGCTGCCAATCCCCACGCTTCGGTCCGTACCGATCGATGCAAAGAGGCTGCTGCCTGAATCTGTATTGCTCGTCTTAACCTGCGAAAGCGCTTTATTGTTGAAAACCTGCGCGTACACAAAGATATTTTCGCCCGGAATAAAGGAGGCAAAACCTCTTTCATCCTGCTGAAATGTCATATCCGTCTGTGCCGGCTGGTTGAAATCCATAAATTTGAATCCTGTACTTCCGCCCGTGCCGGCTGGCACCGCTATGTCATCCAGAATGACCTGATACGTTCCATCCGAATCGCCCGAAGTTCCGGACACCTTCGCCACACGCGCCGAACGGCTGCTTCCCGGGGCATTGATCTCGATGTAGCCGGTTGTACCGCTCTTTTCTCCCTTTACAAACAGGCTCAGCGAATGTTCATTTTTATTCGGATCCCCGATTTCCGCATACAAAATATCATCATTCATCAATTTCACTGTCGGTGCCTCGAATTTCTCCACCGGCAGTTCCGGAACTTCCAGATTTCCTGATGCGTAATATCCGATCGGCAGCTTCTGATCCTTATAATTGGAGTTAGCACCCGTAAACCGCTCCCGTTTTCCGGCATCAGACGCCGCCGCCAGAAGTGCCTCGCTTCCGATATCTGTCTGCACAAACTGATAATGATCCGAATACCACACCTCGCGGACCAGTCCTGCCTCCGGATCATAGAAAACAAGATAGCTCCCGTCTGCACGGACAGTCTCATCCATCGATCCAAATGGAAGAAGGCGCTGCCGGATCTCCTCGTTCACATTCGCAGACACCAGCGCTGCCTCACCGCCAGACTCTTCTTGTTCCGATTCAGGCTGCCCTGCCTGTTTTTCCGGCACATAGAGAACCGCGTAGATATTTCCCTCTTTCTCCTCCGCCAGCACTGTATTTTCTACCGAAATTCCCAGCTTTGCCTGCTTTTGATCGTCCGAAAATTCCCCCTGTGCCTCCATATGGAGCAGACGCGGAATCGTCCCATTGGAGACTTCCAGTGTCAGATGATTCTGCGCCGCCAGAAAGATCTCCTTCGCTGTCTGATCCATCTCCAGACGGCGGAGCTTTCTCTGGTAACGAATCACCGCAACAAAAGAAAGACTGGCAAGAATACCGACAATCGCAATCACCGTCAAAAATTCCGCCAGCGTAAACGCCGCCCTTCTCTTCTGTTTGTTCTGTCTCTTCTGCTCCATCTGTCCTCGTTCCTCTTTTAATTTTATTTCTGATCCAGGTTGACCGCACACACGATCAGGTTAATCGGCTTTACCACCGCTTTCCGGGAAGTTCCCATCGTATCTTTTTTCCGGTAGATCGCCAGATTTTGAACCGTAAAGCACGCCGTCTCCTCCGAATAGGTATAGCCGTCAAATGCCGTATAATATTCATCCGAGATCGCCGCCTGCGTCAGCAGAGGTATCTTATTATACGCATCATCGTAAGTATAATCCCCATACCATTTTTCAATGCCCGTGCCAGACCAGTCTGTCGCACTAAAGTGCAGCCACAGGTGGCTGTTTCCACTCCGCAAAAGAGGTGTTACCATTTCTCCTGTTTCGGAAGTCCCAGCAGAATTTTTCACTTCCAGCGCATTGGCAAATTCATCGGTCATCAGCTGCGCCGTGAGCGACAGCGCCTGCTCTGCATCTGCCTGATCCTGCGTCCTCTGGTAAACATTTTTTACCATCATCACGCCGCCTCCAAGCACCGTGCCGATCATACCGAGAATCACAATCGCCGCCAGCAGCTCCGTCAGCGTCATACCGTTCTTTGACCGGAGTTTTTTCTGACATACTGAAAAGAGCTTGCAGTGACCCTTGGATGCCGTCTGTTTCTGCTGCCTGCAATGCCTATTTCTGCATCCGCGGCATTCACTTCTCTCCTGTCCCATCTCTGTCTCCTCTATCGGTATCTGTAAAGCAGATCTTGTAAGTTTACCTCTTCCTCTTCTGCATCCGAATCAGCCTGGCTCACATACAGTACGATCGGATACTGTCCCGTTCGGTAATTCGTCTGTGTGCCTGTCTGGTAGGCATTTGACGCCAGGCTTTTCTTCATGCCGCCGGTTCCAGATGCTTCCAGCTCCAGAACATATCTGCCCGACGCCGGTTCCGCTGTCCGGTTGTTCTCCAGCTGATTGCGGCTGTCATAATAGCCCGCCATCTGCTCTTCGCCCTGCTGCAGCATCCTGCCGGACGCCAGAAATGCACTCAGAAACAGCGTCATTCCCAGTGCAATCACAAGAACCGATATCAGTACCTCTGTCAGCGTCTCTCCCGCATTGGCACGCAGCTTTCTTCCAGCTGCCCATTCCATTCTACTTATCATCCTGCAGCAGCTCCTTCTCTATTGTTCCGTTCTGCCAGCGGATCGTCGTGATGATGGTAGTCGTCGTGATCGTGTAGGAATCATCGTCATCCGAATCTCCGTCATCGCCCGCTACTGTGACCGTCTCACTCTCGGAGCTATGTGCTGCTTCCAGCTCCAGCCGTTTCTCGCACCGCTCTTCCTTCTTGTCATCCGCCGTTACCGTATCTGAGATAACCGCCTTGATTTTATAATCATCCATCATCCACAGGCGTACACTGGTCTTTAACGGGTCAATCGTGTTCCCGCTCGTTCCGGCTTTCTTCACTGACAGAGTAAAATCTTTGTACGCTATTTCTTCCTCCGATGCATTCTCCCCGTCTGCCAGCTTCCGATACTCATTATTTCTATAAATATCCACGATCAGTGAATCGAGAATCGCGCTATTCGCACTCTCTGCGCTTGACAAACCTGAATCCGTTCCATAGAATTTTTGCCACGTCGCCTCATTATCCGTGTTTTTCCGGCTGCCGACGTAGTAGCAGTAAAAATCATCCTCATCGTCTTCCTCGTCATCCCGGCTGTCATGCACGATCACTTCCTTGATCTTGACTATATTCTCCGTCTTCTGCAGCTCATCCCGCAAAAATGCCGCCGCCGAGTCCACCGCATACCTCTTCTGGTCCTCCCTCGGGAGGTGGCGGATCTTTCCAGCCGACGCGGAAGCGGACGCCAGAATGATCGACGCGCCCACCCCGCAAAACACAAAAAACAGGAGCGCCGCCATCAAACTGGCGCCATCCTGATTTTTCATACGCCAGAAAACCTGCCTCCAGATTTCCGAGCGTTTTTCACTGTTCTCTGCTTTTTTCATGCTTTATTCTCCCAGCGCCGCCTCTGCCGCTGTCTCAAGGTCCGAACGCTGCAGGTTCGACACATCCGCATTTGCCAGTCCCGACGGTGCCTGCGTCTCCTCCGGTTCCAGCTCCAGGCCTTCTTCTGATTCCGCATCGTAGCGGGTCTCAAAATAGGTCAGCTGGAACGCCACCGCCACCGGGTGGATGCGGATATCCTCTAACTCTTCATTTTCCAGATCTTTATCATCCTGAATGCTCAGATCCTCTATCAGACAGCGGTACGGTCCTTCGACCACCTCATGAAGCATTGAAACAGCGTGATCAAACGAATCTGCCGTAAAAGAAATATTCATCGCGCGGCGGATCTCCATTCCGTCCACCTGCGGCTCTGAATACTGGAAAGTAAAATCATACGCATTCGCAAAAATACGGTTCAGTTCCTCCGTCTCTGTCTTGAAATGATTGTAGGCTGGAACCATCGGCGCATTCGATGCCTTGTTTTCCTCGATCTCTTCCTCCATCTGCCGGATCTGCATCGCTTTCATCTGCTCCAGCTGAATCTGGGCATCCAGCTCCGCCGTGTCCGCCGCCTCAATCCGCCGCTGCACCGGCAGGTAAAATCCGGCATAGTAGCCGCCCGCGATCAGGGCAAAGACTACAACCAGCAGCACTATTTTCTGTGTTTTTGTTAATACATATTTCCCTAACGAATTCATTCTTCTTCGCCATCTTTCTTCACTGTTTCCTCCAGCGAAGCGGTCACATAGCGCGCATTCGGATCCGCCTCCGCATCACGGACCAGCTGCGGAAAGAGTGTACCATTGGGAATGGTTCCTTCCAATGACATCTGATCCGAGGTGATCGAAACACTCGAAACTGCCGTCAGCGGGAAAATCTGTGATTTCAGGGAATCCAGCATCATCCGGCGGTCCGGAAGCTTACTCTCTTCCTCATTCAGATACCCATTTCCATAATGCGCGTACTCTGCCAAGACCTCACCGTACACCTCGTTGGATTTCTCCAATGTACGAAGCTCCTTCTCTGTCGCCGCATAAACCGCCTCTGCCCGGTCTGCCTCCTGCAGGGGAAGCATTACGCCAAATCTCGAAAACCCGTAGACAAAAACCATAAAAACGGCAAACGCGCCCAGCTCCGCCGCTATTTTTCCTTTTTTAGTCTGCTTCTGATACAGATTGATGCGCCGTTTTTTCGGATACTTCGGACCGCCAATCTGCATATTCGCGATTGATTTTAAATCAGCCACCGCTCTTCCTCCTTATGCAAGTAATACACCGTATGCCTGTGGGCTGTCGATCCACTCGTCTTCCTCATCCAGAGAGGCCTCCGGCAGAAGCTCCGCCACACTCCGCACCGGCAGATCCAGCGTTTCTTTCAACGCATCGATCAATTCCCCGTATCGTGCACCTCCGCCGCAATAATAGAGACTGTCGATCGTATTATTCACATTATTGAAGCTATAAAAGTTCAAAACTCGCATAACCTGGACGGCGCGGGTCCGGTACTGCTCCTCCAGCACAGCCGCCATCTTTTCTTTGTCGGTCTCCTCGCGGTTTTCTTCCTCCACCTCAATTCCCAGTTCCTGCATCTTGTTCTTATCTCCCAAACGGATCTGCTCGATCTCCTCACAGCCCGGCTCCATGGTACGGGTAATATCATAGATCCCCTGGCGAAAGAAATGGATCCGCAATGCTTGGGTTCCCAGATCGAGAATCGCATAGTCTTTCACAGTTTCCGATTTTTCTGCCCCCTCTGCGTTCTCTTTTTCTTCCTTTTTATGAGGTTCTGCATTCAGCTTTGTCTCCAAAGCCTTCTTCTCATCCGCCATTCTCTCTTCTGCATATTCCAGAATCCATTCCAGTCCCAGCACGGCCGGAACCAGACCGACCAATTTCAAGTGTGCCATCTTGGCCAGTTTTTCAAATTGCTGCGACAGCTCTTTCGTACACGCCGCACCAATCAAATCCATTTTTTCCTGATCCGCATAGATCATCGCATAATCAAAGACGTACTTATCCATCTCGTTTCCGATATAATCATGGAACTCATATGGAAGATTCAGCCGGAGCTGTTCCTCCGTCATCAGCGGCAGCTCAAAGCGCCGCACATACGCATCCTCCTGCCGGATGACAAACACGACGTTCCGGCAGCAGATCGCATACTCCTTCAACAAATCCTTTATTAAATCCGCATATTGACGCATATCGTTCCGGTCGATCCCCTCGACCCGCTCGCTGATAAATTCGCGAAGCTCGCCATTTTCCGCATATGCAATCTTGATACGGTAATGTCCAATCTCAATTCCTAAACAATTCTTCATCTCTGCACTCCCTTTAAAAGAGCCCTGTATACCATTGTGTCCATATATCTCCATACAGCAGCATACAAAAACATGCCGCCGCAATCGCCGGTCCAAACGGAATTTTCTCCCTCCGACCGATGACAGAACCTGCAATTCCCAGCACACAGCTGAGAATCAGGAAAAATAATACCTCCCAGGCGGAACGCATATACAGTCCCGTCACAAAAAAAAGTTTTACATCGCCGCCCCCCAAGCTTTCTTTTCCGGTCAGGCGGTCAAACAGCAGGGAAAGTGCCAGCATACTGACAGCCAGTCCGGCACCGGTCAGAACTCCCCGCAGCATCTGTCTTCCCGGTTCCGGTAAGCCCAGCGCCGTGCCGAAAAAGATCAGGATTCCGGCTATCTGAAGCCGGTCCGGTATGATCCACGCATGCAGATCTGTGAGTGTCAGACATAAAAGCACCATCCAGAGCAGAATTCCCCGCAGTGCCAGCACCGAGACATCGTACCGGTACATAATCAGGCAGCATGCAATTCCTGAAACAAGTTCCGTCCAGAATGCCTCCGCCGGGATCTTCGCTCCGCAATAACGGCACCTGCCCCGCAGGCACAGCCGTGAAAAAAGCGGTACCAAATCCAGTACTCCCAGCACATGACCGCAGGCATCACAGTGGGATCTCCCTTTCAAAACGGACGTTCCGTTTAACATCCGCCCTGCCAGACAGTCTGTAAAACTTCCGAGCGCACAGCCCAGAATAAAAGTAATCACCAAAATGTAAATTGTTAAAAATGTGGTTTGATGCAGCATCAATGGAATATCTCCTGTCCGTACCCATGTTCTGTCTGTTTGTAAATCCCCAATATTTTATATCTTCCAAGATATGTAAAACGCTATCTTTATCTTAAAACGCCCAATTTCATTTCTTTTATTTGGCGCCAAATCCCGGCTTTGGACCAAATGGATTCTGGCTGGTTCCCCCAACTTCATTTCCCTCATAGAAAGGAGCGGTCTGAAGCGGAGACGTATTCGCATATGGATTAGCCGCCGGATTTCCGATGTAAACCAGAATATCTGTACACGGTGTCTTGGCTTCCATCGCCGTCTTCCTGCCCCAGGTCATTTACCTTCTTTGTTCCACTTCCCTGTGCGTACTCAATGTGCGCGTTCTCTCCCTCTGCCTGACAGACAATCTTTCCCTCTTTTACATTGTATCGGTAATAGCGGTATTGCTTCTGCGGCTGGTTCTCGTAGCGTTCCAAGCTTTCCTTGCTTCCATACAGCATTGCCACGGCCGCCGCCTTCGCCGCACGGACATTCGCCTGATTGGCTGCGATGACCGCTTTTTTCCGCTGTGCCGTAAAAATCGGAATACTGATCGCCGCCAGGATCCCTACGATCGCTATCACCACCAGCAGCTCTGCCAGTGTAAAACCGTGTTGGTTCTTTTTCATTTGCTCACCCACTTTTTATCAAAATGACCTGCTGACTTTGTTTTGATTCGTGCGTTGCAGGTCACGCTTATGTATCTGACAATGAATGGATTTTTCAATCCTGAAAAATTTATGATGTGAACATCACTTTCATTCTAAACGTTACTGTTCACACACGTGTGCCCAGCAACGGGATTTTGCCGATGC
>OLGI01003126.1_pt1 | contig 10659 bp, 9 predicted proteins | sample 1605221 | NCBI WGS metagenome assembly OLGI01 (sample SAMEA3888915, study PRJEB22519) | human gut metagenome | biome: human gut; feature: human-associated habitat; material: faeces | place: Denmark | collected 2010
CAAGAGGGTGGTCCAAAATACTGGATTGGGAAACAGATCACATTCTACTATAGAGATGATCCTTCTAAACCATTTCATTATGATATTAACGAAAGAAAGGCGGGATCTAAAGATGGGAAAGAAAATCCTGAAATTTAGTTTAGACATTATCATTATTGCATGTCTGGTGGCAGCTGGATACTTTGGATTAAAAATTTTTGAACGATTTCAGGAAGATCAACAGTTAAATAGTTCGTATGAATCTATTAGAAAGGATACAAAAACAGGAAAACATATTAACTGGAACAAACTGAAAAAGATAAATTCCGATATTGTTGCTTGGATTTATGTAAAAGGAACAAACATTGATTATCCAGTGGTTCAAGGGAAAACGAATCAATCTTATCTTCATACAAACTTTAAAAAGCAATACACATATGGTGGATGCATCTTCCTTGACAGCAAAGATAATAAACAATTCGCCTTAAATGACAATAATGTGTTTTATGGACACCATATGAGAAATGGAAGTATGTTTGCGGATCTGGTTAAGTTCCGAGAAGAGAAGTTTGCAAGGAAGCATACGATTGAATTATATACACCATAAAAAACATATCATCTGAAAGCATTCTCTGCCTATGCTAAAACGGCAGACACGTCAATTCCAATTACATTTAAAAATCAAGAGGAAAAAAATGCTTATATAACTAAGCTTAAGAATAGAAATGGTGTATCATCAATCATAAAAAATATTCCGAAGAAAGATGAACCGATTTATACATTTGCTACATGTAGTTACGAAGGACATGACTACCGAACCTATGTCCATGCAGTCGAAAAATAAGTTGTTCTGTATGCTTGCTGATATTAGAAATTTATGTTATTATTATATTGTATTTTTATTAGATTCCTCATCCTTAACAGGATAAATAGGACTTTTTTTAGAAATATAAAAATTTAATAGAACATTTCATTGCGAAAGGCATAAAAATATACAGACATATTAATGTCTGTTTTTTTTGTGCCTTTTTTTACTATCCAGAAAGGAGGAAATAATATTATGGATGGACACAAACCAATTCCAATCCATGATCTACGAAAAGCAAATGCCTTAGAAAATAAGGATCAGTGGCTAAAGTGGAGAAAAGAAGGAATTGGAGGCAGCGATAGTGCAGCAGCAAGAGGAAAGGGCAAATTTAAATCGACATTGGAGTTGTTTTGGGAAAAAACGTCCAGCTTTCAAAGGGAGCCAAAAAATTGGGAAACATTATTATGTGGTCAATTATTGGAACCTTATGCACGGAGAATGTTTTCTTTCAAAACAGGCTTAAGAGTTATCGAATTACCATACATGTATCAGCATCCGGACCACCCATTTATGCTGGCTGATCTTGATGGATTAGTCATGATGCCGGATGGCAGCATGGCTATTTTAGAATGTAAGGTAATTAATGCTTTTACTAAAAAGTATTATGGAACGAAAGAAAATCCTAAACTACCATACCAATATGAAGCCCAAGTCAGGCATTATATGTGTGTTATGGATATCGATGTTGCATATGTGATCGCCATCTACGGTAACACGCGGAACGATGTCATTATTCGAAAGGTTACAAGAGATATAAAATATGAAAAGATCATGATCGAAGAACTGGAAGAATTTTGGCAGCATGTTCAAAACAACGAAGAACCGGGTATGTTTGAGGATAAAGATCCAAACCTGCTTATTAAAGCATTAGAGGAAAAGAAATATGTAGATGGAACGATTGAATTACCTTATGATCCATTTAAAAGTCTGTTAGAACAATATGACATGCTAATGGAGGAAAAAGAGGTAAAAAAACAAGAACTGAGCAAAATAGATCAGTCTTTAGATCGGATTAAAGCATATTTCATTAATTCCTTAAAGGGAGCAGATGATACCCGTTATGATCGAGGAGTTATTGTTCATGATGATGAAAAAATCATATTGAATTATGAACAAAAAGAACCCAAGGTTACATTTAATGTAGAATCTTCGCAAAGATTGGCAGAAATGTATCCGGATATTTATCAAAAATTTTGCACTGTACAAAAACAGTCTCCAAGATTTTCTCTGAAAAAGGAAAATTTAAAGAAAGGAGAATCTACTCAAAAAGCAAATATACAAAAACAGAGGCTTAAAGTACAGAAACTTCATCATAAAATTGATAACATTCGTACGGATCACATCAATAAAACAATCGCAGAGATAGTGAAAACCAAACCATCTTATATAACGATTGAAGATTTAAACGTATCAGGAATGATGAAGAACAAACATCTTTCAAAGGCAGTTGCTTCGCAGAAGTTTTATGAATTTAGAACAAAACTTCAAGCTAAATGCAAGGAAATCGGAATTGAACTTCGTGTAGTAGACAGATGGTATCCATCATCTAAAACTTGTCACTGTTGCGGAGCTATCAAGAAAGACTTAAAACTTTCAGACAGAATCTTCCAATGTGACTGTGGTTATATCGAAGACAGAGATTTCAATGCTGCACTTAATCTGAGAGATGCTACGACTTACGAAGTTGCATAAATAAACGCAAACGTAGGTATGTACCGAAGGCTATTTCGGGAATTTACGACTATGGAGTGTACAAGAACTTGTGAGTAGATATGATTTCGGTCAATCAAAAACATACACGGTGAAGCAGTAAGTAGAACTCGTGAGAGTCTACATTATCTCGATGTGAGTATGTTTAATCACATTTTGAGTAGCAGACAGACATGATACCAAAAGATCCAGTGATGTTGTTAAGCTACATCAATACACAATTACGAGATTTTTATGATTCATATGAAGACCTTTGTAAGTCACTCGATCTTGATCAAAATGAAGTAAAACAAAAGCTTTCCATGATCGGATACGAATATGATGAATCATTAAATCAGTTTAAGTAGCAGACTAGTCGAATCAATGAAAATATGTTAAAATTGTACGTAAAGGAGAACATATTTATGGAGTTGATTCGGTTAGAAAATGTAAAGAAAATATATCAGACAGGAGAGGTGATCACCAAAGCCGTAGATGGGATCGATTTTACGGTGGATCAGGGTGAGTTCGCCTTGATCATTGGCGCCAGTGGTGCAGGAAAAACTACCGTTTTGAACATTTTAGGAGGTATGGATACTGCGACCAGTGGCGCTGTTTATATTGATGGAGAAGATATCTCCAAATGGAATAAAAAACAACTGACAGGATATCGAAGAGATGACATAGGATTTGTATTTCAGTTTTACAATCTGGTGCCCAATCTTACTGCAACAGAGAATGTAGAATTGGCACTTCAGATCAGTAAGAATCCTCTGAAAGCAGAAGAAGTATTAAAAGATGTGGGACTTGGACACCGTCTGAATAATTTTCCTGCGCAGTTATCTGGTGGGGAACAGCAGAGAGTTTCTATTGCACGTGCATTGGCAAAGAATCCAAAGATCTTGCTCTGTGATGAGCCAACTGGTGCCCTGGATTATCAGACAGGAAAATCTATTTTAAAATTATTGCAGGATACCTGTCACAAGAAAGGAAAAACAGTGGTTGTGATCACACATAATCTTGCGATCGCACCGATGGCAGACCGTGTGATCGAGATGAAGAACGGAAAGATCAGCAATATTACGATAAACGAACACCCTCAGCCGGTGGAGACGATTGAATGGTAGGAAATGCGTATGAAGAAAACGGCATTACATAAAGATATATACAGAACGATCACAGGAACTCTTCCGAGATTTTTATCAATCTTTTTTATCGTTGTACTGGGCGTTGCATTCTATTCAGGAATCCGTGTGACACAAAAAGATATGCATATCACAGCAGACCACCAGTTTGATGGAAGTCGGCTGATGGATGTCAAAGTCATGGGAACACTTGGGATTTCAGAAGAGAATCTGACAGCCCTTCGGAAGTTAAAAAATGTGCAGTCGGTCGAAGGAGGACATTCTGTAGATGTGATCGCAAGGAAGCAGGGAAGTGACGAAGAACATGCGATCAAAGTTATGGGGAAGACTGATAAATTAAACCAGATAACGATCATAGATGGAAAACTTCCACAAGCATCGGGAGAATGTCTGGTAGATGAATGGTATGCCCAGCAAAATGATTTGAAAACAGGGGATGTTTTAAATTTGTCTTCTGGAAATGAAGATGATCTTAAGGATACTCTGAAAGATACAACCTATAAGATCACAGGAATCGGAAGTTCATCAGAATATCTTTCAAGATCCAGAGGAAGCACTGGCATTGGAACGGGAACGTTGTCAGGCTTTATTGTGGTGCAACCATCAGAATTTTCCTCAGATATCTATACAGAAGTTTATCTGACTGCGAAGGGAGTGAAGCAAGAGAGAGCCTACAGTGATGCTTACAAAAACAAAGTAAAACAGCTGGAAGAAGAGATCAAAGATATTTCCAAAATAGAAAATGAGAAACGGTTAAAATCTGTTCAGAAAGAAGCCGAAGAGAAGATCGACAAGAAAGAAAAGAAATTCAAAAAAGAACGAAAAAAAGCATATAAGAAACTAGATCAGGCCGAGAAAAAGCTAAAGAAGTCCAGACAAAAGATCAAAGATTCCAAAGCAAAATTAGCGAAAAGCAAGAAAGAGATCTCTGATGGAGAGCAACAGATCAAGAATGCAAAAGCTCAGTATCAGTCAGGGATCAGACAGATTCAGAATGCCAGAAAGCAGTTAAAGACACAGAAACAAACAATTCGGTCAAAAAGCAAAGAATTAAAAACACAGGAGGCAAAGCTAAAGACACAGGAGAAGAACTTACAGACAAAAGAACAGCAGATTCAGGGTGCCATGCAGGCTGGAATGATCTCACAGGAAGAAGCGAAAGCTTCCTTAGCACAGATTAATGCAGGAAAAGAACAGATCAAGACAGCAAGAAGCAAGATCAATGTAGGGAAAAAACAGATCAGCAGGGCAAAGACAAAGATTGCAAAGGCTGAAACAACCTTGGATCAAAAAAGCAGCCAGCTAAAGAAAGCAAAGCAAACGATCAAAACAAATGAAGCAAAATTAGTATCAGCAAGAAAACAGATCACCTCCGGAGAAAAAAAGATTACAAAAGCAGAATCAAAACTTTCATCCGGGGAGAAAAAATTAAAGAAATCAAGAAAGAAAGCAGAAAAGAAATTCAAGGAAGCCGAGCAGAAGATTGCAGATGCCAGACAGGATGTTAAGGATATCAAGAAAGGGAAATGGTATGTCTTAAACCGTGAGAAGATGCAGTCTTATGTGGAATACGGACAGGAAGCAGACAGAATTGCAGCATTAGGACGAGTGGTACCGGTCATCTTTTTCTTAGTTGCAGCACTGGTAAGCTTAACAGCGATGACACGTATGGTCGAAGAGCAGAGAACACAGATCGGTATGATGAAAGCATTGGGATACAGTGGAGTTCATATTGCAATGAAATATGTGACCTATGCCCTCGCAGCAACGCTTAGTGGAAGTATTCTAGGGGCAGTGATCGGTGAAAAACTGCTTCCATGGATCATCATTAACGCTTATAAAATGATGTATACAGGACTGGGAGATGTCTATACGCCATTAGAGATCGAATATTCTGTGATGGCAGGTGGACTGGCGGTTGGAGTTGTTGTTTTAGCAGTATTATCTGCATGTTATAAAGAATTAAGAGAAAAACCTGCACAGCTGATGCGTCCAGTTGCTCCAAAAGAAGGAAAAAGGATTTTGTTAGAACGGATTCCATTTATCTGGAAACGATTAAGTTTTATCTGGAAAGCAACGATGCGAAACCTCTTCCGCTACAAGAAGAGATTCTTTATGACGATCTTTGGAATCGGCGGATGTATGGCATTATTACTCTTAGGATTTGGAATCAAAGATTCGATTTCAGCAATCTCAGAAAAGCAGTATGGGGAGATCATTACTTATGATTTCTCGATCACACACAAAGACGGGATCAGCGAGACAAAGAAAGAAGATCTGATCCAGTATGCAAAGAAACAAGAACATATGACAGATTTGATAGAAGTAAGCGAATCTGCAGTGACGATCCGTGCTAATGGGAAAAAACAGGATGCAACGATGATCCAGCCGATGTCTAAAAAAGATCTGAATGGCTATATCAGCCTTCAGGATCGAAAGAGTAAAACAAAGTATCAGTTAGATGATGATGGGATCATCTTAACAGAAAAGGCAGCGTCCCTGCTTGGTGTGAAAAAAGGAGATTCGATCAAGATCCAACGGTCTGGAGATAAACAGATCACAGCAAAAATAAGTCAGATCACAGAAAATTACATGCAGCATAAAGTCTACATGACACCAAAACTTTATGAGAAACTGTATCATAAAAAAGCACAAACGACAGGTATATATTGTATTGAAAAGAATATATCTAAGAAAAAGATGCAGGAAAATGGAAAACAGATTCTTGCAAGAGATGAAGCCTCAACACTGCATTTTTGTGCCGACGATGAGAAGACAATGTCAGATATGGTCAATAACTTAAATATTGTGGTGGTTGTTCTGATCGTATCTGCAGGACTTCTTGCATTTGTGGTATTATATAACTTAAATAACATTAACATTTCTGAGCGTAGAATGGAACTTGCAACGATCAAAGTTCTTGGATTCTATGATGGTGAAGTCGGAGCGTATGTGTATCGAGAGAATATCCTTTTAACGATCCTTGGAACGATCGCAGGAATTATTTTAGGAATTATTTTACACAAATACGTAATCTTCACAACAGAAGTTGACTTGATCATGTTTGGAAGGCAGATTTATGTGCAAAGCTATATTTACAGTATTTTACTAACAATCGCTTTTTCGATTCTTGTAAATGCCTTCGTGTATTTCCAATTGAAGAAAATCGATATGGTTGAATCGTTAAAAAGCACAGAGTGACAGAAAGGAAAAGAGACTATGAAAATGAACGAATTAATGATTTATCAAGTGTTTCCACTAAGAGCATTAACAGATGGGCAGCCATCTCATGGAATTCTCGAGATGATAGACTGGATTCAACATATTAAAAAATTAGGAATGAATGCAGTATATTTTTCACCTGTATTTTCATCCAGTGATCATGGATATGATACAAAAGATTATCAGAAGATCGATGAGAGACTTGGAACCAATGAAGACTTTAAAAAGATGTGTGATGCCATGCATGAAGAAGGAATCCAGGTGATCTTAGACGGGGTATTTAATCATGTCGGAAGAGAGTTCTTTGCATTTGAAGATGTGAGAGAAAAGAAATGGGATTCTCCATATAAAGATTGGTTCTATATTAATTTTGATGGGAATAGCTGCTATGATGATGGATTCTGGTACGAAGGATGGGAAGGACATTTTGAACTGGTCAAATTAAATCTTGACAACGAACAGGTTAGAAATTATTTATTAGAATCTGTCGGAATATGGATCGATAAATTAGGGATTGATGGATTAAGACTGGATGTTGCTTATATGTTAAACCGCAATTTCATGAAAGTGTTGGTTGACTTTGTTCACAGCAAGAAACCAGAATTTTTGATGATCGGAGAAATGCTTCATGGTGATTACACACAGCTTGTGAATCCAGAGCTGTTGGATTCTGTGACAAATTATGAATGTTATAAAGGTTTGTATTCAAGTTTCAATACACACAATATGCATGAGATCGGATATTCCCTAAACCGTCAGTTTGGACCAGAAGAATGGACGTTGTACAAAGGACTTCCATTATATAATTTTGTAGATAACCATGATGTGGAGAGAATCGCAAGTCAGTTAGAGGATAAAGAGCATTTACCATTGATCTACGCAATGGAATTTGCGATGCCAGGAGTTCCGGGTGTTTACTATGGAAGTGAATGGGGAATGGAAGGAAAGAAAGAACAGGGAAGTGATGACAGCCTGCGTCCAAGAATCCATAAAGAAGATTTAGTAGAAAATGAATTAACAAACTATATTGCACAATTGGCAAAAGTAAGAGCTGGATCACCAGCTTTAAAATACGGTGATTACTTACAATTAGCGATCGCACCAGATGTTCTTGTATTCCAGAGAAGAACGAATGAAGACCGCATCATTTTTGCAATGAACTGTGGTGATGGCGAATTTACAGCACATTTTGATGCTCAGGCAGGATGCGGGATTGATCTGATCACAGGAGATTCCGTTGATTTTGGCGGGGGACTTACGATCCAAGGAAAAACAGCAATGATAATTCGAACAGAAGAGGTATCCCTTCCTTGACTTTTATGTTAAAAACATATAAAATTAAATGAGTGTGAATACACAAAAAATTGAATAAGGAGGAAACCTGTGGTTGGTATTATTATAGCCATTATCGCAACTCTGGTTATCGCAGTTCCGGTATCTGCCTATGTAGCGAATACAAGAAGCAAGAAGGCAATGGAAATTACGATCGGGAATGCAGAAGATAAAGCAAGAGAGATTATAGATGAAGCAATCAAAGCAGCAGATGCGAAGAAACGTGAAGCTTCTTTGGAAGTAAAAGAAGAAACTATAAAAGCGAGACATGACTTCGAAAAAGAGACAAAAGAACGCAGGGCAGAACTGCAGAAGTATGAGCAGAGAGTTCTTTCTAAGGAAGAGACTGTCGAGAAGAAAGCAACCGTGCTGGAACGCAAAGAACAGTCATTAACAGCCAAAGAAAAGAACATCGATACAGAGAAAGCTCAGTTGCAGGAACTGCAGGCAAAACATCTACAGGAACTGGAAAGAATTTCTGGGTTGACCTCTGATCAGGCAAAAGAGCAATTATTATCAGCAGTAAAAGAAGATGTGAAACACGAGACAGCAATGTATGTCAAAGAAATGGAGACAAGAGCGAAAGAAGATGCCCGAAAGAAAGCCAAGGAATATGTGGTAACTGCAATTCAGAAGTGTGCAGTTGATCATGTGGCAGAGACAACGATTTCGCTGGTACAGCTTCCAAACGATGAGATGAAAGGAAGGATCATCGGTCGTGAAGGACGTAATATCCGTTCCATTGAGAACGCTACGGGAGTTGAATTGATCATCGATGATACACCGGAAGCTGTTGTACTGTCAAGCTTTAATCCGGTTCGACGCGAGATCGCAAGAATCGCTTTAGAGAAATTGATCGTGGATGGAAGAATCCATCCAGCACGCATCGAGGAGATGGTTGAGAAAGCTACAAAAGAAGTCGAAACTATGATGCGCGAAGAAGGGGAAGCAGCAACATTAGAACTTGGGGTTCATGGAATCCATCCAGAACTTGTCAGACTTCTTGGAAGAATGAAGTTCCGTACAAGCTATGGACAGAATGCGTTAAAGCATTCCATGGAAGTTGCTCAGTTATCCGGACTTTTAGCAGCAGAGATCGGTGTCGATGTGAGAATGGCCAAGAGAGCAGGTCTGCTTCATGACATTGGTAAATCCATCGACCACGAAGTAGAAGGTTCTCACGTAGAACTTGGTGTGAATCTGTGTAAGAAGTATAAGGAGAATCCAATTGTCATCAATGCAGTGGCATCTCATCATGGGGATGAAGAGCCAGAATCATTGATCGCATGTCTGGTACAGGCAGCTGATGCAATCTCAGCAGCACGTCCAGGTGCAAGAAGCGAGACACTGGAAAGTTATACAACAAGATTAAAACAGCTGGAAGAGATCGCAGACTCCTTCCAGGGTGTTGATAAAACTTTTGCAATTCAGGCAGGTCGAGAAATTCGAGTTATGGTAGTTCCTGAACAAATCAGTGACGATGATATGATCTTACTGGCGAGAGATATCTCAAACCAGATCGAAGAGAATCTGGATTATCCAGGACAGATCAAGGTCAATGTGATCAGAGAGTCACGAGTTGTTGACTATGCGAAATAACAAGAAGCGATAGAGAAATCTATCGCTTTTTCCAATTTATAACGTGAGTGTCAAAAGTATAAATAAAGGAGATTTTTTATGAAAGGATACGAGAAACTAGAACAACATCTGATACATCAGGGAAAAGTTGTTGGATTTTATGAGGATATTGTAAAACTTCCAAGCGGCAAAGTTGTCACATGGGATCTGGTCAAACATAAAGGGGCAGCAGCTGTTGTTCCTGTTACAGACAAAGGAACGATCTTACTTGTAAGACAATACCGTAATGCCCTTGATCAGGAAACACTGGAAATCCCGGCAGGTGGAATTGAACCCGGGGAAACACCTCTGGAGTGTGTCACAAGAGAGATTGAAGAAGAAACAGGTTTTATTGCTGGAAAAATGACCCACCTAATGACTGTGATCACAGCCATCGGTTTCTGTGATGAAAAGATTCCGATTTATGTTGCAACTGATCTAAAGCTGTCTAAACAGCATTTGGATGAGGATGAATTTATCGATGTAGAAGAATATACAATCGATGAGATCAAAGATATGATCTTTTCTGGAAAGATCATTGATGCAAAAACAATTTCAGGAGTTCTTGGATATCTGAATATAGAGAAATAAAAGACTAGATCAGGAAAACAGAATATAAAAGACAGGCACTGCATAAGATATGACAGGAGGAAAAAATTGTGGAAAAAGAGAAATTCTTTTCAGGATTATGGATCATCATTGGGTTAATCTTTGGGAGTGTATTTACGAATTTTGTATACCAGGATTATCTCGCATATGGAGGTACCGTAAGATCACTGGTTTTAAATAATACGGATCTATATAAAG
>OLGI01003128.1_pt1 | contig 10651 bp, 7 predicted proteins | sample 1605221 | NCBI WGS metagenome assembly OLGI01 (sample SAMEA3888915, study PRJEB22519) | human gut metagenome | biome: human gut; feature: human-associated habitat; material: faeces | place: Denmark | collected 2010
TCTATTTCATATCTGTCACTTCGGATGATGTAGCCTTTCTTGCTTAAACGCAATAAGGCACTGGTCATTGTGCTGGTAGGTTGGTTCCTATCTTGTGCAGGATTGTTGCCCTCGCAGATACTGACCATAACATACTTGTCTGTCTTATTGAAATTCAGCCATAAACGTTCGTAGTCTAAATCATGAGTCGTTATGATGTCTTCTATGGCGAGTTGGAGTACATCCTCGTATTTACCAGCTACCAGGTTATTCCAAACTGCGAATGAAAGCTGTTGCGTGTAGTATGGATGGCAACTTGTAAAGGTCAGTATCTCGTCTGCAATTTGAGCAGCCTGCTCTGTTACATCTCCCAATCTCTCTGCTATATATGACTTGAAATCTTCGTATGGGATCTTGTTGAGTCTCATCAGCATTCCAAAATGATAGAATGGCGATTTCACCCGTTCAAAGATATCAGTCATCATCGATTCCTGACTGCCCAGAAAGATGTAATTGATGCCTGTCTGTTCCTGCATGATAGAACGGAGCTGCTTGTCCATGTTTTTATCGATTTCCAGGATGCTTTGAAACTCGTCCAGGACAACAATCAGTTTGTTTTGAGGTGTAGATACCTTCTGAATTGTATTTAAAACATCTTCTATTGCGGTTGTTCCATTGTCGGTTGATGGTTGGAATGAAACCGATAGCTCGTCTGTCATCGGGTTCATGTTGATAGAAGGAATGATGCGGAAGTTACGAAGATAGTGCTTCATCTTTTCTAGTTTGAATTGATTGAGCAGTTCCTTCAGAAGCTTTGCCGCAAAATCTTCTTTGCTGAGCACGGCTTGCATATTGAGCCATAAGTATGGTCGCTGGGTTTGGACAACAGCCTTTTTAACGAGGCTTGATTTGCCAAAACGTCGTGGTGACATAAGAACGAGATGGTTCTCGCTCTTGAGAAACTGTACGATGTAGTCCAGTTCTTTCACTCTGTCTGTAAAGTATGGGGCATCAACTAATGAGCCAAATTTAAACGGATTTTCCATAATCGAAATTTTTCGTAACGAAACTTTTCGCAAAGATACGAAAAATAAAGATGCTTAGAAGATAAACAGCCTTAAATTATTGTTGTTTAACAAATCTTTTTGTGTAGAGCTTTGCATATTTTGGAATATGGCTTATACTTTTGCGATTGATGGCATTTTTGCCCAGCATCGCTTTGCCTATCAAGCGTTGATATACCAGTTGACAGCCAAGCAGAAGCAGGTGCTCACGGCTATCGCTTTGGAAGGAAAACCCTCTTCTCTGATGTCACAAGAGTTTTTGCAGAAGTATCATCTTGGGGCAAGCACCGTGCAAGGTGCGGTCAAGACTTTGCTTGACAGAGATTTTATCACGCAAGATGATGGGGTATTTCAGTTATGCGACAAGTTTTTGGAGCTGAGTTTAAGGGGATAAAAAAGAAAGCAAATGTATGAACTTTAACGATGCGTTTTATAGTGGTCTAACGATGCGCTTTATTAGGTGTTAATGATGCGCTTTATTAGGTGCTAATGATGCGCATCGTTAAGGTGCAATGATGCGCATCGTTAAGTTAGGTCGATTTTTTAACAAGTTATAGCTTATATAAATAAGTGCAGAAAAGTGTATCGCAGCTACATAAAACTGCACTAAATATAATGTAATATTCTTAGTTTGAGCGATGTTAACATAAAGTTCTAAAGCTGCCAAAGGAGAACAAGAGTGGTTGGAACGTAAACAGTTGGGAATGAGTAGATTTGCAAAAAGTTGCCAAATCGCCATAAAGCAAGCGAGTGAGGAATATTAAAGTAGTTCAGTTACTAAATCGTGAGCCACAGTTACCTATGCAAAGCAGGTAACAATGCGGAAAGGCAACTTTGTGCATCAACGGATTTTATTGCGCTGATTCTCAATGTTTTGCGTATCAAGGAACGCTTACAAAATGATTATATTTGCACACTCAAAATGTAAGCGTTATGAAAATCGAAAAATTCAAGGTGTTGCTCTACCTAAAAAGGGCGGAAGACCGTCTATAGGCAAGGTTCGCAAGCTGTCGCATCAGAGAGGTTTCCATGAAACCAATGTATATGTGGTGGACTTGTTGAGAAGATTGAAAGCAATCCTTGGCGAGTATCACCAAGCAAGTTATAAACCGAAGCCAAGCAGTATGGGCAGAAAGGAGGATACCACAGCACAGTTGAGAGATTGGAGCAGAAAGTCGATGAGCTTTCTGCCTCCACAAAGAACGCAGGAGCGGAAACCGTTCCAGCAAGTAATGACATAACCAAGTTGGATAAGTCAATCAATGCGATGTTTAGTATAGGCTTTTCCAATCGGTCATCGTATTAATTTTGAGCACTCTCCAGAGTTATTTTAGACTTGCTTTTCTAAACTGTTTAGCATATATTATTGATTATCAGTATATTTTTACCATATTTTGTTTTTGCATATTTAGACCTTATTTTTGCTTCTATCTAAAAACAAAGTCGTATTTTTGCAGATAAAAAATACTATTGATATATGAAAAGAACAATATTATACGTAGTCTTGGCTTTTATTGTAGCACCAATCTTTGTTTCTTGCTATCAGAGCCATAAGAAAGAGCTGGACTTAGCTTATGCGTTGGTAGAGTCTAGACCGGATAGTGCCTTGACGTTGATGAAACATATAGACCAAGAGGGACTTTCTAAGGAGGAGATGGCGAAGTATGCCCTCACTTATTATATGGCACAAGATAAGTCGGGCTTGGATGTAGATAACGATTCCTTGATTCGCATAGCGTATGATTGGTATGAGGGGCACCAAGAAGATTCGCTCTATGTTTTGTGCTTGAATTATATGGGAACATTCTATTTACTTGTTGATAGTATGGAACAAGCTAAGTCTTGTTTGGAAAAGGCTTATTTTATTTCGGATAGTCTTCATGAAATGAATGTAAAACACTTGGTTTTGGATAAGTTGATAGAAGTAGAAGAGCAGTTGGAACCTTACAAAGCGTTGAGATATGCTAAAGATTTGGTGAAGATGTATGACTCTATGGCAAATGTTACTATATATAATAAGGTGGCAGCACGTTTGAGATTGGGTGAGAACTTCTTTTATGTTGATAGCTTGCAGCATGCTTTAGAAGAAGAGAGAAAAGCATATAGAATGGCAATGAAAGCTGGCGATAGCAACTTGTTGTCTTATGTAAGGCAAAATCTATCTAGTACATTTGAGGAGATGGGTGAAAAAGATAGTTGTTTATATTATGCACGATTGGCTTATGACTTGAATGCAGCAAATAGATTTTCTTGTCTGTTGACATTTGCTTCTGCTTATATCTCTGTAGATTCGTTAAACCAAGCCTTTAGTTTATTAAAACAAGCAATGCCAAAAACGGCAGAAGACCGCTATTCTGTGTTTTATATTCAAAGTCAAGCTGCTATGAAAGCGCATGATTTCAAGTCTGCTAAAAGTTTTAGCGATTCGGCGTACCATTATTTGGAGGATATGTATCGAATTGCATTACAAGGTAAGGCTGCTTATTATACATCCTTTTTGAAAAAGGAAAGTGAAAGAGCTAAAATGCAAGGTAAAGCAGATATGCAGCAGTGGGTATTTAGTTTGATAGTCTTATTGTGTTTTATAGTAGTCATATTTATTTTATATGTTTATAAATCATATAAGCACCAGATAAAACTACGTATGGAGCATGAAAGAGAGGTTCTTCTCCAAAAGCAACAAATGCAGGAAAAAATACACCAAGAGGAACTTTCGCATAAAGAGATTCAACTATCTGTGATGCGTAATTATTTACAAAAGAAAATAGATGTAGTAGAAAAATTAAATTCGATAGTTCCAAATGAGAATAAGCATATAGTGTTGTCGGAGAGTGATTGGGACGAATTGGAGGTGTTTTTAGATAGTGTGGAAAACCTATTTGTGAAAAGACTCAAGCAAAAGCATCCTAATTTATCAAAGAGTGTTTTACGACTAATGATGCTTTTGCGTTTAAAGCTATCTCAAAAGGCGTTGGCTTCTATCTATTGTATTAGCGAGAAAGCAATTAAGCAAAAATTGTTCTTGTACAAAGATAAAGTTGGTATTAAAAATGAGCAATTTTCGCTACGTACGTACATCGAAAACTTCTAATATTTTCCTAACTAAAGTAAGTTTTAGACCCAAAGTATCTGGCGGGCGATTTTAAGTACTTGATTTTTAGAATTATATGTCTTTTATGGTGTTTAAAAAAAATAGACCTGTTTTGTTAGGATGGTATCGTAAAACGCAGTAATTTTGCAGCCGAAGTTTAATAATATCAAAATGTGGATAATATGAAGAAAATACAAATTTTTAATCTGCTTTTATTGTTGATGCTTTTGGCTTCTAGCAAAATGTTAGCGATGTATCCTTCCCAAAATAAGGTTATTCCTATGCATAAAGTCATTTAAGAGCGCGAACAGAAGAACCTAGCATTGTGGCAAATTTGTAACAAGGAATGCTTATTGTGAGTGTAAGTCGTTATTTGGCAAAACGGCAGTCTATATCTATGATGACAATGGTTGCTTAGTAACTAGTATGTCAACATTTATGGTGTTTTATACTTATTGCATTCCAAGTGATTCTGATAGTGCTTGGTAGTATGGTGATACGGACAATTAAAATTATAATAAATGTTTGATATGAATATATTTTCTAATAAATATATTTGGCTGTTGGGAGGACTTCTGTCTATATCTGTACAAGGTATGGGACAAGAAGAAATAAACCATCTTACAGGTACTTTAGTCTCTGATACTCAGGATAATCCTATGGGGTATACAGAAGTACTTGTTACAGATCTTTCAAATAACACTGTGGTAAGTGCCTTGACCAACGAGAAAGGCTTCTTTTCTATAGACTTGGAAAAAGGAACGTATATATTGAACTATCGTGAATTAGGTGAGGTGTTGAAACAAGACACCCTTAATCTTATGGCTGATAAGAACTTAGGTCGAATTCATGTTCCTATAATCAACAAGACCCTTCAAGAAGTATCTGTTGTGGCGATGAAGAAAATCATCACTTTTGATAAGAATAGAGTCATCTATAGCGTAAAGAACAGCCCCTATGCCAACGGATTCAATGCCAAAGACGTTGTGATGAATGTTCCTGGGATCAATCCTACTAAGCCAGATGATGTATCTCTTGTAGGTAAGGATGGTGTCATTGTTCTGATAAATGGTCGCAGATCAAATCTTAAGGGTAAGGATTTGGTAAGCTATCTGACTAATATTCCGTCAGAGAACTTGGATAAGATAGAGGTTGTGTCCAATCCATCATCAGAGTTCAGTGCGTCGGGAAATATGGGAGTCCTAAATGTTGTTCTGAAAAATCGTATGAACCTTGGCTTTGATGGCTCTCTGAGAACTGGATATACTCAAAGACATGCGGCAAGTTTCGAGGAAGGAGGTTATCTGACATTCTCAAGCAAGTGGCTTATGGTAGAATACGGTGTGGGCTATTGGAAAGAAAAGAGAAAGCATGATGTAAGAAACAGTTTTGAATATGCAGATTATACAAAGTTGATTAATAACGATGCATGTCAGAAATCGGATTACGTCAGTCAGAACTTGAACACAAACATTTTTCTGAATGATAAGATGAATCTGGGATTTTTAGCCTCGTTCAATTGTATGGATGGGAGTGTTGCCTCGGATGTCTATCAGGAACTGTCTGGTAGTAGAAACTCATTTTCTTCGGAGACCACTTGCTCAGACAACAGATACAAAGGCTTTTCTTTCTCGCCTTATTATGAGTGGAACATCGACAGCTTAGGTAAGAAGTTGGTAATCAATTATAACTACAGCTTGGCGAAAGACAGGACCAACAGCGATTATTCATCAGACAACCACTTGGAGGTCGTCAATAGCTTGTATGACAATCGCTATTTTGTGAATACGGGCAATCTGAACCTCACTTTGCCTTTTTCATGGCTCTGTTTCGAGTTAGGAGGGGAATACTCACATTATCATGCTGACAATTACGCTCGTTATAATGTTGTGGATGATTTCCTTTACAAGGAGACTGTTGGCGCATTCTACACAGATGTCAACAAGTCTTGGAAAAATTGGTATTTCAAAATAGGAGTACGATACGAACATACAAAGTCGGAAGGCTTTCCGCAAGAGGAATGCAAACATTTCTCACGGAGTTATGCAGACTGGTTTCCGTTTGTCGATATGACGTTTAAGCCTAATGACAACAATGTGCTGTACTTAGGCTATAGCAAAAGAATCAATCGACCGAACATGACGCAGCTGGACCCGACAAGGTCATACACTGATGCTTACACCTATTCTGTAGGCAATGCCTTTTTGAATCCCTCCCTTATGGATTATATGGAATTCAGATACCAATATAAGACATTAAATATAGGGGTATCGTATGTCCATTCGTCCGATGGCATTGGCTTTTTGGTTGATGACAAGGCAGACTCACAGATAGAACAGACATACAGCAATTGTATTTCAACAAGCAGCCTGGTTGGTAACGTTAACTATAATTATAGTCATAACAGATTCAATGCAGCAGTTCAACTTTCTGTGAACTATAACAAGTCCAAGTCATCCAATAGTTCTATAGATAGTGGCTCATTGGAAGGATTTAGTTCCTTTGCTTCCACCAGACTGTCTTACATGATTGGTAGCAAAGCACTTGTTTATGCAAGTTATCTGTACTATTTACCAGGACAAGAACAATATATTCACTATAAATCATTTCAAAATTTATCCATGGGAGTTAATTATGTAATGTTGAAGAATAAACTTGTGTTGAGTATAAGCGTTAATGACTTGTTGGGAACATATTACAATCGCAATCATGTGGTATATGAAAACTTTGTGTTTGACAATAGAAACGATTATGACAATCGATGCCTAAATATAAAACTTACCTATAGGTTTGGCAACCACAAGGTTAAGCGTAGTAATGTTGATATCGATAGCAATAATAACAGATTACCAAGCGCAAAAAGATGAAAATAGTGTGAAGTTTAGTGTGAAGTAAAACGGAAACTTGCATCCGTATGGATGTTTGAGAAAAAATAGACAAAGGCGGTGCTCCGAGTGAAATCGGAACACCGCCTTTATTCTTGGGGCTTACCCCACTTTCATTTTTCCCTGCCCAAGGAAAAAAAATCTCCTTGCCCACGTAGAAATTATGCTTTGGGCAGAAAATAATTTTTGGGGGCGTATTCTAAATCCTTATAATAATTCTGGAAGCTGAAATAACTTGACACTATTGCTTCCCTTGATGAGAATGTAATGGTCGTGAGGCTGTGCTTCCTTGATGGCAGCCTTTACCTCTTCTACATCATGGAACTTGCGGTAACTGCAAGGGATATCCTTGAACTCATCGCCTACCAGCCAGACATTCTCCAAGCCGGCAGCCTGCAGTTGGTCAACTACCTTCTGATGTTCCTCGTGACTTACTTCTCCAAGCTCGCCCATCTGACCTAAGATAGCCATCTTCTGGGGTACATCCATCACGCGGAAATTCTCGATGGCGGCTGCCATGCTCGATGGGTTGGCATTGTAGGCATCTACCACCAGCTTGTTGTGCGCCGTCTCTTCCAACTGCGAACGGTTGTTGCTTGGGATGTAGTTCTCCAGAGCATGATCTATCTGCTGAGGCTTCACATCGAAATGAAGACCGATGGTGATGGCGGCAAGCATGTTGTCGATATTGTAAGAGCCGATGAGATGAGTCTGAACCTCATGCCAGTCGCAACTCTCGGTGCGCCAGCGGAACTTCAGGAAAGGAGCGCAGGAGATAACCTCTCCCCAAACATCACAGTTCTCATCTTTGCCGTAGGTGATGAGGCGGTTGATATTACGCTGGTCTGCCATCTGCATCAGATGCTCGTTGTCGGCATTGATGAATACCAAAGCATCGTTGGCTGCAAGGAAATCGTAAAGTTCGCCCTTGGTCTTCTTTACTCCCTCAAAACTGCCGAAACCTTGCAGGTGGGCACGCCCCACATTGGTAATCATGCCGCAGGTAGGTTCCACGTAATCCACGAGTTTCTGGATGTCGCCAGGATGGGAGGCACCCATTTCTACAACAGCAATCTCATTTTCCGGATTGAGGCGGAAGAGCGTCTTAGGAACACCGACATCATTATTGAAATTGCCCTGAGTAAACATCACGTTGTATTTCTCATCGAGCACGGCAGAAACCAATTCCTTGGTTGTGGTCTTGCCGTTGGTGCCGGTGATACCTATAACAGGAATGTCGAAGTGGCGACGGTGCTCACGGGCGAGTTCCTTGAAGGTGGTGAGGCAATCCTCTACGAGGATATAGCGCTCATCGCCCTCCTTGGCATACTCCTTTTCGTCAATAATCACATAGGCACAGCCTTTCTCCAAAGCCATGTCGGCAAACTTGTTGCCATCAAACGATGCGCCCTTCAAAGCCAGGAAGATGCTGCCCTCTGGACAGTCGCGGCTATCGGTGGTAATCACCGGGTGCGCTTGGTAAATCTGATAGAGTTCTGAAATTTCCATAGTCTATAACTATTGTTTTGAGTGCAAAAGTACTTTAAATCGTGGAAATATCAAACAATTTTCTTAAAAAAAGCGAGTTATCTCGAATATTCTTTCTATTTTTGCAAGAAAATAGTTGATAAATGGAATATACAATCAATATAAAGGGACGATTGATGAATCTGAATACTCCTCAGGTGATGGGTATTCTAAATGTAACACCCGACAGTTTTTACTCTGGTAGTAGAAAACAGACTGAGGAGGAAATTGCCAACAGAGCCAACCAAATTATTGCTGAAGGTGGAAGCATCATCGATATCGGGGCTTTCTCTACCCGTCCGGGTGCTGATGAAGTTTCGGAAGAGGAGGAGGGAAGACGACTGAAGTTCGCTCTCGACATCGTTCGCAGGGAGCAACCGGATGCTGCCGTCTCCGTAGATACTTATCGCCCAACCTTGGCACGCAAGTGTATAGAAGAGTGGGGGGCTGATATCATTAATGATGTATCGGAAGGTGGTATCACGGGCATTGCCAATGTTCCACTTGAGCAGCGTCATGAGGAATATCCGGAGATGTTCCAGTTGGTTGGTGAACTGAAGGTACCTTATATATTAATGTCTGTGCAGCCTACACTTGCCGGAATGATGAAGGGCTTTGCCAAGGAAGTGCAGCAATTGCGTGATCTTGGTGCCAAGGATATCATTCTGGATCCGGGGTTCGGTTTCGGCAAGAATCTCATTCAGAATTATCAGATATACAATGAGATGGAAAAGCTGAATGTGCTGGAACTTCCTGTGCTTGTGGGTATCTCCCGTAAGAGCATGATCTATAAGCTGTTGGGTGGTGATGCTACCACTTCTCTCAATGGCACTTCGGTGCTTGATACCATTGCTCTGATGAAGGGTGCCAAGATACTGCGTGTCCATGATGTGAAGGAGGCTGTCGAGGCTGTAAGGATTGTAGATGCCATGATGGATAAAGATTAAGTTGAAATGATAGAATTCGGTATAAAAGATGCTTTAGACATCCTGCTGGTAGCTTCACTGCTATTCTATGTCTATCGCTTGATGAAGGAGTCCCGCTCCCTCAACATATTTGTGGGCATCATGCTCTTTGTGCTTATCTGGCTTTTTGTGAGTCAGGTGTTGGAAATGCGTCTCCTGGGTTCGATCTTGGATAAGTTGGTGAGCGTGGGAGTCATTGCGCTGATTGTTATCTTCCAGGAAGATATCCGCCGTTTCCTTTATGAGATAGGTTCGCAGAAGGGGATGAGGCGATTGGTGCGCTTCTTCCATTCCAACAAGGATAGTCAGCGGGAGGCGGATAAGGAAACCATCATGCCTATCGTGATGGCCTGTATGAGCATGGCAAAGAAATATGTGGGCGCCCTGATCGTTATCGAGCGGGGAGTTCCGCTGAAGGATATCATGGATACGGGAGAGGAGATAGATGCTAAGATTAACCAGCGGTTGATAGAGAACATCTTCTTCAAAAACTCGCCTTTGCATGATGGCGCGATGGTGGTAAGCAACAAGCGAATCATGTCGGCTGGTTGTATTCTCCCTGTGAGTCATAATCTGGATATTCCTAAAGAATTAGGTCTCCGTCACCGTGCAGCCTTGGGTATTTCGCAGAGTAGTGATGCCATTGCCGTCATCGTATCGGAAGAGACGGGAAGAATTAGTGTGGCTATCAAGGGTGAGTTTAAACTGAGACTTTCTGCAGAGGAGTTGGAGAGTATATTGACGCAGGAAATTATTTAAGTGAAGAACGAAGAGTGAAGAGTGAAGAATTCATATGCCTTCACTCTTGAATTCTTCACTCTTCACTCTTCGTTCTTCACTTTTCTTGCTCCGTAAACCTTTACAAATAGTAATATCTCTGATTTTAGCTTTTTTTACACAATAATATTTAGCTTATATCAAACTTTTTATGTACTTTTGCAAAGTCGATGTGGCAAACAAACGGGTTTATGCCTGAATGTGATGCCTCATCTAGGACAAATCTACTTAGCAAATAACAAAAATTAAATAAATAAAAAAATAAAATGGATTTATTACAGCAAATTGTAGCTCGCGCTAAAGCTGATAAGCAGCGCATCGTGCTCCCTGAAGCAGAAGAGGAGCGTACATTGAAAGCAGCCG
>OLGI01003131.1_pt1 | contig 10646 bp, 3 predicted proteins | sample 1605221 | NCBI WGS metagenome assembly OLGI01 (sample SAMEA3888915, study PRJEB22519) | human gut metagenome | biome: human gut; feature: human-associated habitat; material: faeces | place: Denmark | collected 2010
TTCCTTAATCTGTCTCGATATAATTGCCTTTCTGAGCGCCGAAGCAACCCGCTCCCTCGCAGGCATCAGTTTTACCGGTTTTAATCCAAGCATATGATTCCATCCATTTCAAATATTATGGCATAAGTATACTTCCGAAATCAGGACAGCGCAAGTAGCTTCCCGCTAATTTCCAGCACTTAGGCAGTGGCATATTTCCCACTCACTGTCTCACAGGCCCGTTTAAGTTCTTCTGGAAGTATCGCTCTTGGGCACACAAGTTTCAGACGGATAAAGCCGTCGGAATCCCCATCAGGCCACGACAATACTAAAACGGTGGTCAAAATCTCTATTGTTACTTTGTTTCAAGAGCGCTATAATAAACATGTCCGCTAATCACGAACTATTACTATTCTCAGGAGGATTTACCCATGAGCGACAAGACCGTTGTATTAAACGCAAAAAAAATGAACTTTGACGGAAATCTCGACTTTTCTGTTCTCTCTTCCGACGTGACCGTCTACGATGATACCACACCGGAACAGCTCTTAGAGCGCATTGAGGGAGCTGATATTATCGTCACAAAGGAGATGCCGGTAAACGGTGACCTGATCCGCAAATTTCCAGCTTCCGTAAAGCTGATCTGTGAGGCCGGTACCGGATACAACAATCTGGATCTTGATGCCGCAAGGGAGAAGGGGATTACCGTCTGCAATATCCCGGCATACAGCTCCGAGCGCGTAGCCCACACGGCGGTCATGATGATCTTAAATTTAAGCTCCACCATGCAGGTCCAGATGAAAATGCTGGCAAACGGAAACCATGATAACTTTACGAAAAATCTCCAGGTTCCGCACGTTGAGGTAAACGGAAAGACTTTAGGAATCATCGGTGCCGGACATATCGGAAAGACTGTAATGAAGATTGCAAAAGCTCTTGATATGGACATTCTCGTGTATACAAGAACACCGAGAGCCGACGAGGACGGTGTCCGCTATGTGGATCTTGAGACTGTCTTAAAGAACAGTGACTATGTTTCCCTGCACTGCCCGTTAACTCCGCAGACAAAGCATATGATCAATAAAGAGACTCTTACGCTCATGAAGCCGACCGCATTCCTGATCAATACCTCCCGCGGTGCTCTCATCGATGAACCGGCTCTGATCGAAGCGCTTGAAAAGCACCAGATCGCAGGCGCAGGCCTCGACGTCCAGGAGGTTGAGCCGCCGAAAGCCGACAACCCGCTCTACACCCTCGACAACGTAATCCTCACCCCGCATATGGGCTGGAAGGGGCTTGAGACAAGACAGCGTCTCGTTTCCATCCTTGCCGGAAATGTAAAAGGATTCCTTGAGGGAACACCGGTGAATGTAGTTTCATAACTCAAATATAAGGAACTTTTCATCTTTTAAGATGATATAGTTCCTTTTTTGTTACTGTTTGCGCAAAGCGTGAATCGTAACTTATTTTTAACTACTGTACAGAAAGAATCCTTGAAATATTCTCGCAATTCATGTATGATGGAGTTATGATTTGAAAAGAGGAGGAATTCCCATGATTTGTATCAAGAACGGAACACTTCACACAGCGGTATCAAAGGAAACTTTTATCGCTGACATCCTGATCGACGGCGGAAAGATCGTGAAGATCGGAAAAGATCTCTCTGCTGACGGCGCTGAGGTTATCGATGCCACCGGACTCCAGGTTTATCCGGGATTTGTTGAGGCCCACTGCCATATCGGTCTTGACGGCTACGGGATCGGCTACGAGGGGCATGACTACAACGAACTGAATGACCCGGTAACTCCACAGGTACAGGCGATCGACGGAATCAACCCGTTTGACCCGTGTATGGAGATGGCAGCGAAAGCCGGCGTTACCTGCTTCGCAACCGGTCCAGGCAGCTCCAACTCCATTGGCGGAACCTTCGCTGCCATCAAACCGGTTGGAACCCGTGTTGACAATATGATCGTAAAATTCCCGATCGCTATGAAATGCGCTTTCGGTGAAAACCCGAAACGCTGCTACCAGAAACAGGGAATCTCCAGCCGTATGACAAATGCCGCAAAGATCCGCGAGGCTTTAAATAAAGCGAAGGTTTACAAGGCAAAGATCGAAGCTGCCGGTGATGACGCCTCCAAGCTTCCGGCTTACGACCAGAAGTCCGAAGCTCTGATCCCGGTATTAAACCATGAGATCCCGTTAAAAGCCCATGCCCATCAGGCAAACGATATCTTCACTGCGATCCGTATCGCGAAAGAATTCGGTGTCGGCCTGACTCTGGAGCACGTGACAGAGGGCCATATGATCGTGGATGAACTCGCTAAAGAAAATCTCCCGCTCGCAGTAGGTCCGACCTTCGGACATGCCTCCAAATTTGAGCTCCAGAATAAGACCTGGGAGACACCTGGCATTCTCGCGAAAGCCGGATGTCATGTTTCCATCATCACAGATGCGCCGGTAACTCCGCTCCACTACCTGCCGCTCTGCACAGGGCTCGCTATCAAAGCCGGTATGGACGAGTATGAGGCACTCCGCGCCGTAACCATCAACCCGGCTGAGCACATTGGCATCGCTGACCGTGTCGGTTCTCTGGAAGAAGGAAAAGACGCCGATGTTGTCATTGTTGACGGCTGTCCGTTTGATGTGACAGGTGTGATCCAGCACGTTTTGATCAATGGTAAAGAAGTTTAATGAGACTGCCTTTCATTGATTATTTCTCTGAATTTTTAGGTTCATAAATGATAAAAACTCCCTCTCTGCGCGTTTATCCCATAAACTGCAAAGAGGGAGTTTTCTCACTTCACCTGGCTGTTCTCTTATTTATTATTTTGTCTTTCCGTCCCAGCTGCCATCTTCCGTCACAAAATACTCATCCGGCGTTTTTCTTCCGATAAACATCATTCCTCTTGTTCCATCAGAAACCGGATTGAAGAAATACCACCTTTCATTGATGAGTACCCAGCCAGTCTGCATTCCGGAATTTTCGTCCATATAGAACCAGCCCCTATAACCGGCATCATAGGAAAGTCCAACACGCAGATATCCCTGCTCATCAAATGCATACCAGCTTCCGTTAATCAGTTCCCACTGATGCTCAACCGTCTGCATATTATCGTGCTCTCCCACGATCATCTTTCCTGCCGCATAACTGCCATCGCTGTATCTCAGCCACCAGCCATTCTTATCCTTCATCCAATGGCTGTGTCCATCGTTTACCGCTTTGTTCGCAGCGCCCGGGATAATTCCCTTTACAGGATCAATATTTCCCTTTACAGGATCAATATTTCCCTTTTTACTGTCACGGCTGATATCCGGCTTTCTTTCACTGATCTCCGATTTGGAAGAGTCTGAACTGGATGAACCAGTTCCACTTCCTGGTCTTGAGCCATTGTTTTCTCCGGAATTTCCACCATCTCCAGGCTTTGTGCCGTTATCTTCTCCGGAATTTCCACCATCTCCAGGCTTTGTGCCGTTATCTTCTCCAGCATTTCCGCCATCTCCAGGCTTTGTGCCGTTGTCTCCTCCAGTATTCCCGCCATCTCCGGGCTTCTCCGGTCCGTCCACAGGCGGCTTTTCTGCCAGTTTCGGAGTTCTTCCGGAAACCTCCGCCGCAGGTCCCGCATTTTCTGTCTCCGTCTCCTTCAGACGGATCCATCCGTGATACAGGGTATCCGGCTGGCAGTCATCTTTCCGGTTGTTGTCTGACCAGGTGGTACCGTCAAAACTGTACTCTGCGCCCTCGACAGCCCCGATCTCAGCTGTGAATGTTTTTTCATCACCATTCAGCTGGAACGTAATCGTTCCCGCAATCGGATGCTGCTCATTCTTGTCATTCAGAGAGATTACGACCTGAATATCCGGTATCTCATAGTTTTCCGTAAGAACGCCACTGACCCGGATCACTGCTGATGCTCCGATCTGTGATCTGTCATTCTTCTTCAGCGCGAATTTTAACTGCGTCCCCTCTACGGCAATTTTCTCTTCCAGGATGCCGGACTCATCAGATATAATATCGGCATTTCCGCCAGAAATCTCTCCACAGTCTTCCGGGAATCCGGAAAGAACGATCTCCTGCTCTCCGCTTATTCCATAGCTGTACGCCTCAGAGATCTCCGGAACAGAGGGCGCTTCGGCTTTTTTGATGCTCTGTCCATCAAGAATGAACTTTCCTGCTTGATCCAGAACGTAATTCTTTGCATTTTCCGTATCGGATAAGGAAACCTCTACAAAAGCTTTTTTATCTGTTCCCGCATTTGCATCTTCAAATTCTGCTGCTGCAGAATAATCCTTTGACTCCAGAGTATCTCCGTTTGCAAGACCGCCAAAGCTTACTGATCTCACATTCACGTCAGTTCTTCCGTCATAGATTTTTTCCTCCAGTACAATGCCCGCCACAATCACCGTTTTGGGAATAATATTCCAGGAAGAAATATTCTCTCCTTTCTGTGAGTCATCCTCATAAAAAGCTTTTACAAGATAACTTCCCACTGTTTTCGGTGCTTCCGTACTCCATGTATTTCCACCATCCACACTGTACGTGTAAGCCCATGTCGCATCTCCATCCACATTTCCCGCAAATGTTCCCTTCGGAACTGGTGAGCTGCCATATTCCACATCAGGTACCGTCACAGATATCTGCTTATCCACGATCGTTTTGTCTGCCACTGTCACCGTTTTTGTCTCGGAAGTTTCAATATATCTGCCATCAACAGCAGCTGTTTTCGCCGTGATCGTGATGATCGTCCCGACAGCGGTCCCAATAGGGATCTGGATCTCATTTCCTGAAGCAGTCTGCTCAGCTCCATCCCCGATCTGATAAGAAATTCGGATCTCCGGTACATCCTCAAGTGCAGAAGAAAACGCATTTTTCGCTTTTGCCGAAACAGTTATCCGCTTTCCTGCAACCTGCGTCTCCCGGTCAAGTTCCATAGTGAGATCTGGTTTTGCCGCCGAAACAGTAACCGAAACTTCTTTTTCAGTCGCTCCCGTGTAGTTTTTCGTATCCTCCGGGGTAAATACTACTGCGCAGGATGTATCTGGATAAAGTACAGAATCTGGATCCTTAAAGCTCCATTTTCCATCCACAATCATCTGCTTCTGCTCTATATATTTTGGATTGATCACCTTTCCTCCAGAGATCACCGCATCTTTCAGGGACTGTCCATACTGAATATTTACCACAGGATCCTCCTCGACTCTCGGAGTTGCCGGCAAAACTTTAATCTTAATTTTATTGTAGATCGTCTCATATGTATCGCGGTACTCTGGCTTTGGCGTAAAGTGGCACAGAGCTTCATCTGTTCCCACCTCCGGCCATGCGACATCAAAACCAAAGTCGCCAGGTATAGCTCCATATTCTCCGCCCTGCAGTCCGGCATTTGATGCCCGTTGACCATAATGGATCTCCCTTATAGCTTCCGGCCATTTTACAATCTGTGGATTACGTTTTTTTACAGCCACTGAGATCTGTCCACTCTTGACCCGGAATCCGTTTCCGTAATATTCCGCATAGATCTCATGTGTTCCCAACGGGAGAAGTTCTTTTTCGATCTTAAACGATGTTTCGCCTCCCGTTGATGTGATCGGACTTCCCACCGCGGCTTTATCTACATAAAACCGGATCTGTCCACTCATTCCTTCCGGAACCGTCATCACAGCCAAAACAGAATCTCCAACTTCAATTTCTTCTGAAGTAACCGCAAGACCTGTCTGGATCTGTTTCACTGTTACCTTGGCGGATGCAGTTTTATTATATGACCTTAAGCCCGCTGTCACGCTGAGCGTTTCCGCTTTCTCATCCGCACCCACCGTCAGGATTCCCAGCGAACTGATCTTTGTATCGCTGCTGGTATTTCCGGATACCCGCCAGTCCACCGTCGGATCCTTTGCTTCTTTAACAGCTGCGGTAAACTGTTTTGAACTTCCAGGATACATTACCTCCGTCTCCGGCGTCAGTGAGATCGAAGCGGCCTCTCCGCTCTCATCGGCCTGAAAATAAATGACCGCGCAGCGTCCCATCCTTGTGGTCTTCTGATTGATCTCCTTCGCTGTAACCTTCTCATCTGCGGAACTCAGTCCGTGCATGATCAGCGCTTTCTGATCAATAGAAAACTCCACATCATCATTTTTTGAGCCTGCCCCGACACCGCTGGTCGTATTTTCGCCAGAGCTCCTGCTTCCTCCCTTTGCGTCTGTCCTTCCGCCGGTGATCGTTATCCTGCTCTTCGCCCAGCTATTATATCCGATTCCGATGCCGGCAGAGCCCTGGCCTCCGACAGCCTTTACGGTTCCGCCGGAAATACTGATATTGACATTTCCGCCTGCCTGGCTTGCGCTTCCGATGCCGGCACCTCCCCAGCCGCCGTCAGCTTCCACGGTACCTCCTTCGATCGAAATGGAGAAATTTTTGTTTTGTACACGCGCGTCTCCGCCGATTCCTGCCGCTTCATATTCACCTTTAGCGATAACTGTCCCGCCTTTTACAGTAATGGAACCGCCTCTGATTCCGGCATGATTGATCTCGCCAGACTTATTTCCTTCTGCACGCAGTGTTCCCGCAGAGCTTCCATCCCCCTGAATGCTCGTGATCGTGAGATAAGAATTGTCCTGCACATACACACAGTTCGATTCTTTGGAACACATGGAATTTTCCCCATCCAGGATCAACGTCACCTTTGCTTTATCCTTGATCCTGAGCGCATAGTCTCCATTCACTTTTACGCTATGGAGCGTAATTACAGGTGTTCCACCCTGAACCATGATCTGATTTCCAGTCGTCTCAATGCCCTCTTTCAGGGAGATCTCGTATTTTCCGCTGCCCGTTATGGTCAGTGTTCCGTTCTCATATTTATAATCTGTTCCCAGGGTTCCGCCGCTCACGATGAAGTCACCGGTGAGTCCTTCGCCCTTATACTGGGCTGTGACCACAGCATCTTCTGATCCGATCGTGAATTTTGTCGTGCTGCTGTAGCAGTTTTCAAAGGTTCCTGAGCCAGAATCCAGCGTCCATGATGAAAATTCTGATCCCGCCGGTAGAAATGCCGTGATCTCGATTACATCTCCAGTCCTATAAGCTCCGCTCCCAGTTCCATTATTTACCGTGAGGCTGTGCCCGGAAACATAGACCGCCTTTACGGACAGGCTGCTGTTTACTTTAAGCTGTGCCGTTTTCTGACTGGCCGTTCCGTTTAAGAATTCTCCGTTTCCGTTCGTGATCTCCCAGCGATCGAAACATAATTTATCCGAAGATTTATCTTTCGCTGTGATCGTGACAGTACTTCCCGGCGCATAGTTTGCCTGTTCCGGGGTGATGGTTCCGTCAGCAACTGTAACAGAATATCCACCTGTATAGTTCGCCTTGATCTCTGTATCCACATCGGACATCGTAAATGTTGTTTCGGAAGCCACCGGATCCGCAAACGTTCCGCTTCCTTCTTCAACCGTCCATCCTGCAAAATACAAGGTTCCTCCGGCTTCACCCGCGATCTCGGCACGCGCGCTGACCGGCACTTTCTCACCCTCCGCAAATTTGGACTCTGTTGAAACGATCGTTCCTCCCGTAACAGTAAGATTATGCGATGTTCCAAACTTTACACGCATATACTTCTCTGACGCGGGCTTATATTTTCCTTCCCCGCGCAGCCCGAGAGCCGCGCTTCCCGGAGCTGAGTTTCCTGTATACAGTGTCGCTGTTTTTCCATTCTCAGGCGCTATCGTGATAGGACTCTGACAGATTTTTCCTGTGTCCCCGGACACCGTCGCTGTGACATTTCCTCCTGTGATCCGGATATTCGGTACCGAACTATCATAAACGTCTGTCGAGCCAATACAATAACCGCCCCCGCTCTTGATCAGGTTTACATTTCCACCGGAAATGACCAGATTATCTGCGCTTCCCGTACTTGCGCTGCCGGCAGCACCAGCTCCCAGACAAGTTCCATCTCCATTTGACCGCAGGGTCAGATCACCGCCGGAGATCGTAATATTTTTGCCTACCGGCACAGAAGTTACATAGCAGCTGCCACCGATCGCCGCAGACCCGGAGCCGGCTGTGGCATCCAGAATTCCGATTCCTGTTATCTCCAGCGGAGTCCCATGATTATCGATCGCCGCCGCAAGCTCAGCGCCCTTAAGAATATTTCTGCCCTCCAGCTTTAAGGTCACTTTTTCAAGTCCCGCATCGATATCAATTGCGGGAACCTTCTGCGCATTCGGATAAATATTGAGCTGATTCAAAGTAACTGTACAGTTGCTCTTGATCTCAATAAATTCCCATGTCGCTGTCCCAGGATCTGTCATTGTAACTGTATATGGACCAGATCCGGCGATCTCAACTCTTCCGTTTCCAAAATAGGTAACACCTTCTTCTGGAGTAACGGTAAGCTTCCCATTTCGTGTCTGTTCTCCATACTTGATCACCACACGGCTTCCCGGATACTTGATCGTCTGCTCATCTCCAATATTGACCGTGTATGTTTGGGGTGGATAAACTCCATGGAATTCTGCCGTTGCTTTTTCTTTTTCACTGGCTTTTAATGTAAAACTATTATCCGTACCATCGACCGTCTCTGGACCGATTGCAACAGCCTTCACTATACTGTTATACTCTCCGCCCCGTGCCTCTACATCTCCACCAGAAATCACAATAGAGCCCGATGTTCCCTTATATCCACCACCGATTCCAGCTCCAACAGATGCTGCTGCATAAACAGATCCACCAGCGATTGTAATCATACCACCGCCAATTCCCGCCGAACCAGATCCGATTCCGGCTCCACTGTCCGATTCCGTTCCTTTTTCCGGTCCTTTATCTGTCAGCCTCATTCCAGAACAAGCTACCACCATTCCGCTTTCGATCGTGATCTTGCCATGTCCCTCTCCGCTGTTTCCTCCGATTCCAGCTCCATAAGCGCGCGCAAACGAATACAGGACATCCTGATCAGATCCTGCCCGGATCTTCAGGCTGCTTCCTTCCGGCACATGGATCGCCGCGCCGGAGTTGCTGACTGTATACAGGTTATTCATTCCGGAGAGAACCAGCGTCACATCCGCTCCCTCTTCAAGTTCAATACAGGACATATGAACTGTATTCGCATTTGCGGTTTCAATTGACACACCCTTTAAAGTGATCGTCGCAGAAACACCCTCCTTCACCGTGATCACATGATCCGTTCCAGTCGTCTTTTCATATGTGCCGCTGATCGTGTAATCGCCGTTCTGATCAATGATCACTTTCCCCTTCTTCAGATTATACTCTGCTTCGGCACTCAATGTTCTGAGAAGCGCATTGGAGTCCGATGCCTTAAGCTTCAATAATTCATTTTTTTTCGCCCTCTGCGGTTTTCTCACCGTGTCTGACTGTGTCGCTTTCTCCTTCACTGCATCACTCGCCGTATATACTTCAAAATCAGTATCCGGTCGAATCATAGCTGATTCCGCATACACTGGTGATATGATCGTGGATCCCACCATCACTGCCGTCAATAATCCTGCCATCCATCTTCTAATATTATATCTCATGCGATCCGCCTCCCTCTTATCTTCAAGTCTCTGTCGCCAGAATATCATTAGAAAACAAGGCGTGTCAATCGGTTCGACACAAGATGTCAAAATTCTGCACGAAATGCAAAAGAAAAGACCAGGAACATCTCTGCCCCTGGTCCTTCAAAAACTCCTTTATCATTTATCCAAGATCCACATCAATCATTCTCAAATACTGGTTCTGTCGGCTCACCGTATTCTTCTTTCGTGCTCGCCGTCTCATCGTTGATCTGAGTCAAAATTCCGCTGGAATTTACCTTAAACTTGTTTCCGTCGCGGTCCTTCACTGTCGTATTCTTTGAGATACGTCCGGAGGAGTTTACAACGTAAGTCTGGTATCCGTTGCTTCCATTCGGGATACTGATCAATGCGTAACGGCTGGAGCTGTCCGCTTCCTGAAGCTTACCCATATAATAGAGATAGCCATTCTTCACACCGCTGACACCGCGTCCCGCGTAGGTTCCCTCATTAAAGTAGAAGGTCGTCTTATTTCCATCGCCTTCCTCCACCGTCATCTTTCCCTTTACGGAAATTCTGGAGGATGCATCAAAGTAATAGGAGGTGTACTCTCCTGTCGATCCGATCTGTATCTTCTTTAATCCCTTCACCGGATTTCCCTTCCGGTCAAAGAGATATGTCTTTCCGTTGATCTTGACAAAGTCACTTGTGGACGCTTTTCCGTCCTCCGGACCTGTCTTCGGTGTTCCATCTTTCTCGAAATAGTACCAGACAACCGGCTCATCCACATTGTCCTGGAGCTGTTCCGGCGGATTTAAGGAGAGCCATCCGGTGATCGACGCACCGAGAGTCGCGTTCTGGATCCCACTCTCCGCAAAATATCTCCAGTTCTCGATCGTGTCCTTACTTGCATTCTCCGGGTCACCTTCTAAATACACCCATCCGGTCTGCATCCGTCCGTCCTCGTCGAAACAGTAATATTTGCCATCGATCTTCATCACCTTATAATCGCCGCCGTTACTGCTCGTCGACGGGCTGTTCTTCTTTCCGCTCGCAGAGAAGTAGAACCAGTATTTTCCGTCGTCGCTCTCCGGTCCGTAGAGATCCTTATCCTCATCCTTCGGCTCCAGATACTTCCAGCCGGTGGCCATAGCGCCGTTGGAGCT
>OLGI01003134.1_pt1 | contig 10635 bp, 8 predicted proteins | sample 1605221 | NCBI WGS metagenome assembly OLGI01 (sample SAMEA3888915, study PRJEB22519) | human gut metagenome | biome: human gut; feature: human-associated habitat; material: faeces | place: Denmark | collected 2010
ACAGCCCCACAGACAGATCCCTTTTGTGGAGAAATATAAGATCGTTTTTCATGGTCCCTTTAAGGCAGAGGTGATCATTTATGACAAAAGCATTGTAGGCTATGTGTCTTATATGAGCAGTTACATGTATTTTGACAGGGATGGTATTATAGTAGAAAGTTCACCGGACTGCCTTCCGGGTGTGCCCTGGATCACAGGCCTGGAATTTGGCCGTATTGTTTTGTATCAGCATCTTCCTGTAAAAGATCCCAAAATATTCGAGGAGATCTTAAATCTGACCCAGCAGCTTTCAGTCTATCATATCCAGGTAGACCGGATCCGCTTTGGTTCTTCAGGACAACCTTCCCTTACCATTGGCCAGATGGAGGTAACACTGGGAGACGGAGGAGATGTTGACGGAAAACTGTCTCTTTTAAATGATATTCTAAGAGACCACCCGGAATTAAAGGATAAAAAGGGAACCCTGGAACTGGATGGATATTCAGATACGGGAAATGACGGGACCATTCCTTTTAAATTAAAATAAAGTCAACTGTCTAACCGTGCTTATGTGCAAGCACAACGCTCGGTTAAACGCTTGACAATGCTTAAAAAAGTAAATTCAGGGTTGATTTTTTCTGGAAAATAAAATATAGTATTAGTTAGGCTAGAAATCAGAAACATTAATTATAGAAAAAACACAGTCCCATGTTCTGTGAGCAGGGTTTTAAGAAGGAGGACAAGTATCTTGTTAGAGATTAAAATAAATGAGTCAGAGAATGCTGCAAGAATTATCGTAGTAGGTGTAGGTGGCGCAGGAAACAACGCTGTAAACCGCATGATCGATGAAAATATCGCAGGTGTTGAATTTATCGGTATCAATACTGATAAGCAGGCACTGCAGTTCTGTAAGGCTCCTACCGCTATGCAGATTGGTGAGAAGCTGACCAAGGGATTAGGTGCAGGTGCACGTCCGGAAGTTGGTGAAAAGGCAGCAGAAGAGAGCTCTGAGGAGATCTCCCAGGCATTAAAGGGCGCTGACATGGTATTCGTTACCTGTGGTATGGGTGGCGGTACCGGTACTGGTGCAGCTCCTGTTGTTGCAAAGATCGCAAAGGATATGGGTATCCTTACTGTCGGTGTTGTAACAAAGCCTTTCCGTTTTGAAGCAAAAGCACGTATGCAGAATGCGTTAAATGGTATTGAATGTTTAAAGCAGGCAGTAGATACTCTGATCGTTATTCCAAATGACCGTCTTCTTGAGATCGTAGACCGCCGTACCACGATGCCGGATGCACTGAAGAAAGCAGATGAGGTTCTTCAGCAGGCAGTACAGGGTATTACCGACCTGATCAATGTTCCGGGTCTTATCAATCTTGACTTTGCAGATGTTCAGACCGTTATGGTGGACAAGGGTATCGCTCATATCGGTATCGGTCATGCGAAGGGTGATGACAAAGCACTTGAGGCTGTTAAGCAGGCTGTATCCAGCCCGCTGCTTGAGACAACCATCGAGGGTGCAAGCCACGTTATCATCAATATTTCCGGCGATATCAGCCTGATCGAGGCAAATGACGCAGCCAGCTATGTACAGGAGCTTGCAGGCGACGATGCCAATATCATCTTCGGTGCGATGTACGATGAGAATGCACAGGATGAGGCGACGATCACTGTTATTGCGACTGGACTGGATTCCCACGGTGTGAACACACCGGTCGCAAAAGCGATGACTGAGTTCAAGACTCCGTTCAAGGCAAAGACGACTGGCAATACATACGCTCAGCCGGCAGCACAGACTGCAGCGGCAGCGCAGCCGACCTACAAGGCACCGACCTTCCGTGCACCATCTGCAGCAGCACCGGCACAGCCAGTCGCTCCGAAGGAAGCACCGCAGTCGGCACCGGCACAGCCGTTCCGCCCGATGCGCCAGGAAACACAGATCAATATTCCGGATTTTCTGAGAAATAAGAAATAATATAAGAGTGAGAGATGAACTGCTCTTGCTTTAGCAAAAATACAAAATATATACAGAAGCAGTTGCTTTTGGAAGAGACACGCATTAGAAATGAAAATTTCTGATGCGTGTTTTTTTTATCGTCGATTCAGACCTTCGACTTATGTCGAATCTATTCAAATTTCACGTTTTTCCCCCGATTTTTGGCGATCAAAACAGGCGTTTTGCACCCTCGGTTTGACAAATTTTGCGGAACTTTTTTCTTATAATATCCCGTGTCGGACAGAAAGGTGGGAAGAGACAGTGACCTATCGTGTGTATGCGGATGTCATCCTGCTGCAAAATCTGGCAGCGGATTTCCTGCTTCTGTCGGTGGTGAAGAATTGCCTGCGTCTGCCGGAACGCCGGTATGGGCGGTTGGTAGGGAGTCTTTTGGGAGCCGTGTATGCATTAGGAATGGTGTTAGCTCCGGTTCCGCTGGGATATGCCGGGCGGATGCTCCTAAGCGCCACGATGAGCGTGCTGATGGCATGGACGGCATTTTCCATCCGTAGGAAGTCGGAGGCGGCAGAAGCCGCGATCGGGCTTTACATAGCATCTATGCTGGCGGCTGGCTGCATGGAACTGGTTCAGCCGCTTGGAATACGGGTGAATCTTCTGTTCTGGCTGTTTACCGCGGGGGGCAGTTTTCTGATTCCATCTGCGGTGTGGCGGTTTGGTATGCAGCGGTGTATGAAGCTGGAACACCAGTACGCGGTAACGCTTTTTAACAAAGGCAGGGAGCGGCATGTGCAGGCGATTCTCGACACAGGCAACCATCTGACGATGCCGCTTTCGGGGCGTCCGGTGCAGGTGCTGGATGCGTGTGTGGCAGAGAGATTTTTTTCCTGGGAGGACGGTGTCCAATACATCCCATTTCGGAGTGTCGGAAAGGGCGGCGGCGTGATTCCGGCATATCAGGCGGAGCGGATGGAAGTGTCCGGTCAGGGCGGTATGCGGGTGATTGAGAAGCCGTGGATTGCCATTTCACAGGAGGCGCTGTCGCAGAAGGGCGAGTATCAGATGCTGCTCAATGAAAAATATTGGTTGTGAAGAAAAACAGCCGTTATGGTCTGAACCATAGCGAACAACATAAGGGGGAAAGCGTATGTTTATAAAAGTTTCAGTTCCAGGTCAGTTTCGTTTAAAAATGATGCCGTCGTTCCGGTCATTTCTGATGCACCGGGACGGGGAAGTTCATTATATCGGGGGAACCGATATCCTTCCGGCACCGTTTGACAGTGTGCGGGAGGCGGAGGTTTTAAGAAAATTTGGAACCAGTGAGGATAAAGAGGCGCGTTCGGCGCTGATCGAACACAACCTGCGCCTGGTGGTCTACATAGCAAGAAAGTTTGACAACACCAGCGTGGGCGTGGAAGATCTGATTTCGATCGGGACGATCGGTCTTATCAAGGCGATCAACACGTTTGACGTAGATAAAAATATTAAGCTGGCGACCTATGCATCCCGTTGTATTGAAAATGAGATTCTGATGTATCTCCGGAGAAATAATAAGACGAAGCTCGAGGTTTCGATCGATGAGCCGTTGAATGTGGACTGGGATGGAAATGAATTGCTTCTGTCGGATATTTTGGGAACGGATGAGGATATTATTTACCGGGATCTGGAGGATGAGACAGAGCGGAAACTGTTGAATGCGGCGATCGACCGCCTGAATCCGCGGGAACAGAAAATCGTGAAGCTGCGCTTTGGTCTGGGGAGAGAGCAGGAAGATGAAATGACCCAGAAGGAGGTTGCCGACCTTCTGGGTATCTCGCAGTCATACATATCGAGGCTGGAAAAGAAGATTATGAAACGCCTCAAGAAAGAAATTTCGCAGCAATGCGGTCTATACACCAGCCGATAAGTGCTGGAAGAAACAGACCGATCAGGATGTAAAACGGACCCATTTCATAGCGGAAGGAGACCGGGAAGTTGGAAAGCGTTTCCGGTATTTCCTTCAAAATGAAGCGGGCATAGGCAAAATCGATCAGCTTGAACAGCGTGAAATGAATCGCCATAATGTCAAAGGAATGGCGTCCTAAAAAGGCAAGGACCTTTGCCAGCGGTCTGATGCGCTCGGACAGGTCGGAGAGCGAAAGGACGAAGTAAATTCCAATGATGGAGATCGGATAAAATAAGACGCCCGGAATGTGCATGCTTGCCAGATCGATGAAAATGTGAAGCTTTGTGTTCGTCAGGTGCAGAAGCAGGGCGCTTATCAGGCAGCCGTACCAGACCGTATAGTGGCGGAAATTGGAGAAAAACTGCTGCATCAGCCAGGCGATGAGATAGACCGGAACAACGAGCAGCGCCGCCTGCAGATTGTAAGGGAGCGGGCAGCTTCTCATATTTAAGAAGACACCGGCAAGGCCAATCAGGATGCATGCAAATGCACATACAGGAAGCTTGACATTATCTTTCCGGGCGAAGCGGGCAGCTGCGCGTCCAAACCAGACGCATCCGGCAAAGAGTCCGGAGGACACCAGCCAGACCGGCAGAAACCAGAGGGCACCCTGAACCTGTTCCGGGGAGTTGAAGGAAAGACTGCTCATCCATGCCGTAAGCATTCTGGTGTGGTTGTAAAGTTCCTGGCCTGCATAGAGCCTGTGCGTCACAAAAAAGTTGTGGAGCAGGACAAAAAACAGCGTGTAGAACATATACCTGGGCCATGCACCGGCGAGACGGGAGCCGAAGTAGAGAAACGGCGTATCCCCGTATTTCGTTTCATTATAAAAATAGCCTGTGATAAAGAAGAACAGCGCCAGGTGGAACAGATAGACAAACGCACCGGCGAAATATCCGGTATGCCCCAGCACGATCGCAATAATGCCCCATCCCTTTACGATATCCCAGTAGAGGGAACGGGCTTTTTTTTGTGTGTTCATGAATGGATCTCCTTGTGGTTGAATTCTATTTTCTATAAATAATATTGATCGTAAAACCCCTGAAAATATATTTTACTATGGAACGGCAGAAAAGGCAAGAAATTGGAATGAGTGAAAACGGTTCTCATTTGTCCGGGTATAAATGAGCTTTGAATTGTCCATTCTAATGTATAGGTGACAAAACAAAAATCAAAACGATTCAACCGTTTGCGTTGATCGTCCATCATACGGAGGGAATGGAAATGCCGGTCTATAAAGTGGAAATCTGCGGGGTCAATACATCCAAGCTGCCTCTTTTAAGTAATGAGGAGAAAGAAGAACTGTTTCGCCGGATTCTAAAGGGCGATCGGGAGGCAAGAGAACAGTATATCAAGGGGAATCTGCGGCTGGTGCTCAGTGTAATACAGCGCTTTTCGGGCAGCCGGGAAAATGTGGACGATCTGTTCCAGATTGGCTGTATCGGCCTCATCAAGGCGATTGATAATTTTGATATTACCCAGAATGTCCGTTTTTCGACGTATGCGGTTCCGATGATTCTGGGGGAGGTGAAACGGTATTTGAGGGATAACAATTCAATCCGGGTCAGCCGGTCGCTCCGCGATACGGCATACAAAGCGATCTATACCCGTGAAAATCTGCTGAAAAAGCAGTCAAAGGAGCCGACACTCTGCGAGATTGCCAAAGAATTGGGAGTCAGCAAAGAGGAGATTGCATATGCGCTCGATGCTATCCAGAGCCCGGTCAGCCTGTACGAACCGGTCTATACGGACGGCGGCGATCCGCTCTACGTGATGGATCAGCTCAGTGACAAGAAAAATTCAGAGGAACATTGGGTCGAGGATCTGTCGCTGGGGGAGGCGATGCAGCGCCTGCCAGACCGGGAACGCCGCATTATTGGTATGCGCTTTTTTGAGGGAAAGACCCAGACAGAGGTTGCCGAAGAAATCCATATTTCGCAGGCGCAGGTGTCACGGCTGGAGAAGAGTGCGTTAAAAAGCATGAAGCATTATTTGAGCTGAATGTTGATAGGGATTGTGTTATAGAGATTGTGTGAGATTCTTCTGATTGATTGTTTGGCGGCTCTGTGTTAAAATATAGAGGATATAGTCTGCAAAAAGAATCTGAAAATCAAGCAGATGACTGTTATCTGAACTGGGGTTGAGCGGAATATTCCATCTGATATAGTGATAAAGGCAGCTTGGCGATGCGACACTCAGGCAGTCATGGACAGCAGACAGAGTAGAAAAGACAGGCGCAGGCGGATTGAGCCTCGCGCATGATAAAATGTACTCTCGGAGTCTTTTCTGCACTTGCTTTTGCGGCTAACAAAAAACATTTCACAAAATCAAGCACAGAAAGATTTCGAGAGCACATAAAGTGGGAGAGGAGGAATTTTATGAATCAGATGGCGAAAGGGCTGCTCTTCGGAGCAGCCGTACTGAGCCAGACGGCTGCGGGATGTTTTCCCGCTGCCGCGGCATCCATCAATCAGGTCAGGATTCGGCTGGCAGCAGAAGAGCTGGATGAAATGGGAATGCCTGTTTTGGAGGCGGAAAGCCGGGACAGGGCATATAGCGTCACTGGTGTGGAACGAATCTCCGGTGATCCGGCAAGCGGACCGGCGATGGATGGGGCAGAGGTGGGAAAAAAAGAAAATGAACAATATAAAGGGAGCATACAAGCCGACTCTGAAAATATAGGTACCAAAGAAGTTTCTTTAGAAGAACGAAAGATAGAAGAAATCCATGCAGAAGAACCTGCTCCGGAAATTCTATACGAAATAGAACTGGAATCCGACGCAGATGATTCTTTTTCCGTCCTTCGCCAGGAGGACATCCAGTTTTCAGGGCTTGGCGCGGTATGCAGCAAGGCAGTTCGGAAAGATAATGGCACTACGTTGCTTTTGACGATCGAATTACAGGATGCCGGAGAGATAATAGGAACGGTGGATGCAGCAGGCTGGGCGGAAAGAGGAATTGGCAGGTGGAAGAAAGCGCCGGGGGCTTCGGCATATTTGGTGATGCTTTACCGGGATGCGAAGCGTGTCGGACATCCGCATCGGACGAGTGCTGAACAGTACGATTTTGTACCGTTGATGCAGACTGCGGGTGTATATCATTTTAAAGTGATTCCTCTGACAAAGCAGGGAAAGCGTGGTCAGGCAGCAGAATCGGCATGGAGGAAAGTGACGGAGGCAGAGGCAGCTCAAAACCGGGAAGAATGGGGAGGGAAAAAGCCGGGATGGCAGCCAGAAGGGGAAATTCCATCGTATATTTTAAAAGATGGTGCATACCCGCAGATGGATTCTCTTTTGATTGGGGAAAAGTATGAGCAGTTTAATGAAAAGGGGGAAAACGTGTCGCGAACCGTAATATTTTGAGGATTTTCGTATAATTTATAAAAATCAGTTGAAAAAGCAGAAGAAATGTGATAGCATACCTCACATAAGTTCGTTCCTGTTTACTGAACCGTCTTGATGAGTGATCGAAGGTCAGTCAGGCAGGGACACTCTGGAGAGTCTCCAAGAAGGAGCGCCGAAGGTGTAAGACGGATGCACGTCCATGGTATTCGTTGATCTCTCAGGCAAAAGGACAGGGCATACAACCAATCACAATGGAACCAGGGGATGAGTTCTATTGTATGCATATGTTCTACTCTTTGGAGAGCTGATTTGTATCAGCTCTTATTTTATTACTCGATCCCGGATTTACAAAAGAGCCGGAATCGTAACGAAAACATAGAGGAGGATAAAAAATGGACACGATTTTGACACTGGTAAACAAAGGCAATGATTTTCTGTGGAGTTTTCTTCTGCTGATTCTGCTGTGTGGAACGGGCATCTATTACACGATTCGTCTCAAATTCATTCAGGTAAGAAAATTTGGAGAGGGCTGCAAGCATGTGTTTGGACATTTCAGCCTGAACGGAGAAAAACATGAAAAAGGGGAAATGAGCCCGTTTCAGTCGATCATGACGGCGATCGCAGCACAGGTTGGTACTGGTAACCTGGCAGGTGCGGCGACAGCGCTGTTTGGCGGCGGTCCGGGTGCAATCTTCTGGATGTGGCTGAGCGCGTTCTTCGGAATGGCGACCATCTACTCCGAGGCGGTTCTGGCACAGACCTACAAGACAGAGGTAAATGGTGAGGTGACAGGCGGACCTGTCTACTACATCAAGGCGGCATTTAAAGGTAATTTTGGAAAGGTATTATCCACTCTGTTTGCTATCTTTATTATTTTAGCACTTGGGTTTATGGGCAATATGGTACAGTCCAACTCGATCGGTGCTGCGTTTACAGAGGTATTTCAGGTATATGGAATCAATATTCCGCCGATCACGATCGGCCTTGTACTGGCAGTACTGGCAGGATTCATTTTCATTGGTGGAACCAAACGTCTGGCAGCTGTGGTAGAGAAGGTTGTGCCAGTTATGGCAGGCGTTTACATTGTAGGAAGCCTGATTCTGATTGGTCTTCATATCAATCACGTGCCGACGGCATTTATGATGATCATCAAGGGCGCGTTTGATCCGAAAGCGGTAATGGGTGCTGGTGCTGGTATCACCGTCCGCGAAGCAATCCGTTTTGGTGTAGCGAGAGGACTTTTCTCCAATGAGGCAGGTATGGGTTCCACACCGCATGCTCACGCACGTGCGAAAGCAGAAAGCCCGCATCATCAGGGGCTTTGTGCGATGATCAGTGTCTTTATTGATACATTTGTTATTTTAAATCTGACCGTATTTGCAGTCCTGACAACGGATGCGATGAGCTCCGGCAAGGATGGTACAGCACTGACACAGGCGGCATTCATGCAGAGTTTTGGAAACTTTGGTTCTATTTTTATTGCGATCTGCCTGCTGTTCTTCGCATTTTCGACGATTCTGGGATGGCATTTCTTTGGCCTGACGAATGCGAAATATCTGTTCGGCGAGGGCGCGGCAAAGGTTTATTCCTTCATCGTTGTGATTTGTATTGTCATTGGTTCTATGTTAAAGGTAAATTTAGTATGGGCTCTGGCAGATTTCTTCAACGCGCTGATGGTTATTCCGAACGTTTTGGCATTACTTGCATTGAGTCATGTGGTTGTGGCGGCTGACCGGAAAGCGGAAGCGATCACGAAAAATGTGACACAGGCATATCGGGCTGCAGAAGAAAAGTAAGAGCAAATAAAGAGAAGATAAAAGGTAACTGTTCAGTAGGTCTGCGCATTTACTGCGCTGACCGTACGAAAACATGGACCAGCAGGCAAAAATCCCATTGCCGTAGGCAATTTTTAATGGATTTTTGCGCGTGACTGTGAAGGTACTGAACAGTTACGATAAAAGTGAATTGTAAGCGTAAAAGCGAGCGTTAAACAATCATTCAAAAAAAGACCTGCTTATGTAGTGAAATACATAAGCAGGTCTTTTTTATGAAAATGAAAACAAATAAAAAACCAAAAGTCCCTAAACAGCTGCCATTACCTTCCGCTCTCTGTAAAAATAAGGAGTCTCTCTCTTTGCTGTCTGCTTTTTAAGCGTTTCATCGGTCAATTTGCGGACAGACTGCAAAATCCTCAGATGCGTCTCCAGAGGGAGTGCATCAACGGTCAGTTCCGCTTTTTTCGTGCATCCATCCACACCGCCTGCTGCCACAACCCGGCGGAGCAATTCTGTCTCGGTGCGGTCAGACGGGAGAAGATTTCGTCCTAATTTCAGGGAGAGCAGGGAGGCAATGCCCCAGCCCCACCAGTTGGAAACACCGCTTGCCAGCGTCAGGTCTGCTGCTTCTGCGGTGCAGATAAGTTCGCCGTGTGGAACACCTGCGAGAATTTCACGACGGAAGGTCCCCATTCCCATCTCGTTGCCGCCATCTCCGATGGAAATGACCGTGGCACCAGCTTCTCTGGCAGCAGACAGGAAAAGTGCCGAATCTGTAATCATATCGTCGAGCTGTTCACCGCGCATGCTGTGATAATGTCCGTTTTCAGCTTTGCCTGGGCGCTCCAGGCTGATCAGATGGGTCGGTTTTGCATCACGGATAAAGGTGCGGATAAAGTTATCCGTATTCTGTTCCGGCAGACGGATCAAGGTTGCCTGCGGAGCGCGGAAGCGGAGAGCCGCTTCCAGATGCGGATAAGAAGACCAGTCGGTTACGACTGACACGCCGCAGCCAGCTGCCGTCAGCGCTGCTGCGAGGTTGGCAGTTCCGGAAGGTCCATCCGTCTCGCCGGTAATAGAACCGTCTGGCATTCGAACCGGGAAACCGGTCAGAAGAACGGCTCTTTTCGCATGGGCGAGAGAAGCAGACACAGCCGCAAGTGGGGAAGCAGGCAGAGATGCTAAAAGTCCGCGACCGCCAAAATCCTGTTTCATAATTGAATCTAAAGTTTCATAAAAAGTCATGGTATCAATCCTCCAGGTATACTGCATTGTGCAGAAATTGACAGGGGATTTTCTATCTGGATGATCCGAGCACTTATTTACTGGATAATTTCCAAATCAAAAAAGATTGGAAGCAGTCCGGTATGGTAGCTGTATCGGAATCATGTGCAATAAAAAAAGACCCACGTATCCTGTAAGATTCATGGCTCTTATTTACGAAGGGAGCATCCGGGCAGGAGTCCCGATAAATAAAAGAATCTGTTTTGTTATAATTATATTGTAAATGAAAAATATCAGACTGTCAATTCCAAATTCATTTTACGGCTGACAGAAAGTGAAATTTGGAATATAATAAAAAATGGGGTAACTGTTCAGTAGGTCTGCGCATTTACTGCGCTGACCGTACGAAAACAT
>OLGI01003146.1_pt1 | contig 10579 bp, 8 predicted proteins | sample 1605221 | NCBI WGS metagenome assembly OLGI01 (sample SAMEA3888915, study PRJEB22519) | human gut metagenome | biome: human gut; feature: human-associated habitat; material: faeces | place: Denmark | collected 2010
TTGCTCAGGCACTTATAAATAATGTTAAACTATAGTGTTGCGGAATTAAGGATGACAACTGGTATTTCTGTTGAAGATATCTCAGAGAAGCCTATAGATAAAAAGGAAACTCAAGCTACTAAATATGAATTGCCTGAACACTTGAAAAAAATGCGAGGTATATTGGCAAGGGTAAAAGATGAAAACGATGATAGGTTAAACTACTTATTGGAGAAGGATACTGAATACTCCCAAGATTAATTCGTGGAATTCTTTGGATAGTGCAGAAAAAGGAAAAAGCTATAGAGATAGCGAGAGTAATTTTGTCATCGACTTAAAAAACATAAGACAACGCCAAAGGATAAGCTTTATACTCTTCTTCCTGAATTTTGGGAAGATGATGAATAATAAAATGAATTTATAATTTAGTCAAATTAAGGTATAACCTCCACTGGCATTAGCTGGTGGAGGGCTAAAACTCATATGCGTATCGGAAATATGAGGGGTACCGAATACTTACTCTTTTTTAAGGCAATTGCCTTTTTTTATGATATAGTGGGTATGGCGAAGTCGCCATACCCTGTTGTGCATGTATATACTGTATATGCATTATAGTGACGTAAATACCAAATTTTTAAATATATAAATTTTTAATTATGGAAAGAAAAACGATTTATCTGTGTCTTGCTCATATGAGTGAGGCTGGTTTGGAACAGAAATACGTTAAGGAGGCTTTCGACACCAATTGGGTGGTGCCGATGGGTCCGAACGTAAATGCTTTCGAGAAAGATTTAGAGGCTTTTGTAAATAGCAAGAGTGATGGATCTGAGGAACTTGACAGAAAGGTGGTTTGCTTGAGCGCTGGTACTGCTGCAGTTCACTTGGCTTTGATTGGCTGTGGTATTAAGGCTGGTGACGAGGTGCTGGTGCAGAGCTTTACGTTCTGTGCTTCGAGTCATCCTATCACTTATCTTGGTGCCAAGCCTGTGTTTGTAGGTTCGGAGGGTGAGACATGGAACATGGATCCTGCTTTGCTGGAGAAGGCTATTATTGACCGTAAGGAGAAAACTGGTAAATATCCGAAGGCTATTGTGCCTGTAGCTCTGTATGGTATGCCTTACCGTATCGATGAGATTATGGCTATTGCCGACAAGTATGGTATTCCGGTTGTGGAGGATGCTGCTGAGGGTATGGGCTCGCGCTTTGATGGACAAGTGTTGGGTACATTCGGCAAGTATGGTGTGCTGTCGTTTAATGGCAACAAGATGATCACTACTTCGGGTGGTGGTGCTTTGATTTGCCGTAATGCTGAGGATGCCAATGAGGTGATGTGGTATGCTACTCAGGCTCGCGACGCTTATCCTTACTATCAGCATACGGCTATCGGTTACAACTACCGTATGTCGAATGTATGCGCTGGTATCGGTCGCGGTCAGATGACTGTGCTTAACGACCATATTGCTCACCACAAGCATGTGCAGAAGCTCTACGAAGAACTGTTGAAGGACATCCCTGGTGTACATATCCACAAGCAGCCTGAGGACAAACGCTACGATGCCAACTTCTGGCTTTGTGCTGCCACATTGGATAAGGATGTGAAGATTCAGGGTCAGGAAAATGCTTACAAGGAAGTCATCAAGACTGCCGTAGGTGGTGCAGCAGGTGTAATACATGCCGTTGATTCGGCAACAACCGACTGTCAGCCTAACGAGAACGTGGAGGCTTTGCGTGTGTTTATGCTCTCGAAGAAGGTTGAGTGTCGCCCCGTGTGGAAACCTATGCACAAGCAGCCGGTATATGAGGGTGCTCCGGTATATACCAATGGGGTAGAGGAAGAACTCTTCAAGGTTGGCTTCTGCTTGCCAGCTGGTCCGTATGTAACGGATGATGATGTTCGCTATATTGTAGAGTGCATCAAGGAGGCAATAGTACGATAATGGATAAAGTTGCAGAGACAAAGCTAATATGAATAAAAAGAGGTAACTATCTGATGTTCTGATAATTACCTCTTCTGTGGAGCTGGTGGGATTCGAACCCACGTCCAAACAGGGAAACCATATGCTTTCTACATGCTTATTCCAGCCTTCGGTTTTCGTGCTGCGACAAGACCTGGACCACCAATCGCAACCTTATCCTCTAAAACTTCATCTTAGCATCGAGGCATACACAGACTATTTCCGATTTACCTGCACCGCTTGACCCTCAGATTCGGAACAACATCCTTGGAGCGATGTCTCGTTCCGCCAACCTTGTGGCGGAATAAAGCTAATCTACTGTACTTCGATTAAGCAGCGAGAGCGTAGTTGTTTTCGCCAATTAAATTGTTGATCACTCAGATTAAGGAGCTAGCCATCGAGGCTCCGCATGCTTACATACCATTTCATCCCGCTGTCAAATCCAGTCAACCCCGAGATGTTGTATATTAACTTTGCAAAGTTAATACAAATGACTGAAACTGCAAAATAAAATGGCAGGATTTTGCATGCGTGTGGAATTCCCCACGTTCAATCTTACTGAATATGGGGTATCTATTTATCACTCCAAATACCGGATGAACCTCATTTTTATTGCGAATTGTTCACGTTCTTCGAAGGAATTAACTATATTTGCATAATTAATATTATTTATTATAGACGTGTCACGATGGACTGCAGTGAACGTTAATGATAAGAATACTTGAATATGATAAAAGATATAATGAACCACAATGCTGAGGCTGCAGCGGGACAGAAAGAGATGGATGCGCTGAGGAAGTACTTCCCTCAGTGCTTTCATGCTGACGGCGAATTTGACATAGAGGCTTTCAAGGCTGCATTGCCTGGAGGAACTACTATTACTGACGAGACCAGCGGTTTCAACTGGCTGGGCAAGAACTATGCCCGTATGCTTACCAACATGGACACCACTACGCTTATCCGCCCTGATGAGGAGCACAATGCGAAACCGGAGAACAAGGACAGCCAGAATGTATATATCAGCGGCGACAATCTGGACGCCCTGCAGCATCTGGTGAAGTCGTATAGCGGCAAGGTGAAGGTGATTTATATCGACCCACCATACAACACCGGTTCTGATGGCTTTGTATACAACGACAAGTTCAACTTCACAGCCGAGGAACTTGCCAAACGCTTGGACGTCAGTCGTGAGCGTGCTGAGCGCATTCTCTCCATGACCCGTCGTGGAAGTGCCAGCCATGCGGCTTGGCTAACCTTCATGTTGCCGCGCCTGTCCTTCGCCCGCGACCTTCTGACTGACGATGGCGTGATATTTATATCCATTGATGATAATGAAGATGTTAATCTAAATATGATTTGTAATGAAATATTTGGAGAAGAAAATTTATTAGGAAAAATAACTGTAATTGTTAAGCCGGAAGGTCGTAGATATGGAACTTTTGCGAAATGCCATGAATATTGTTTGGTGTATGCAAAAGATGCAGAATTGATAGATACTAACGAAATTAACGTAGAAGGTGCTTCATACAGGTATCAAGATAAGTTTGGAGGATTTAATCTGAAAGGATTACGTAATCGTAATGTAAAGGCCTTTAATTCTACAAACAGACCGAATCTGCGATATCCTTTTTATGCAGATGTCAAACATTCTGATTCCAATGGATTTTGTCCTGTTACCACAAATTATACAGAGGGGCTTGTTATGGTTGAGGCAACTGAAATCGGTGGATTGAAAAGTGTTTGGAGATGGGGTAAAGAAACGGCTGAGTCTAAACGTGAGCAACTAATTGCTTATAAAGGTTCTGATGGCAATTATAGGATATTCCAGAAGGAAAGGAAATTATCACAAACCGCAAAAACAGTATGGAGTAATACCGAATTTATATCAAATAAAGGTACTTCTGAAGTTGCAGAAATACTTGGCAGTGGAATTTTCGATTTTCCTAAACCAATAGCTTTAATACATCAGATACTTCAAATTGGAGCAGACGATAATTCTTTAATTATGGATTTCTTTGGCGGTTCTTCTACAACTGCCCATGCTCTGATGAAACTCAATGTTGAAGATGGTGGTAATCGCAAATATATCCTCGTCCAGCTTCCCGAGCCATGCAAGCCAGACAGCGAAGCAGCCAAGGCTGGCTACACGACCATTGACGAAGTCGGTATGGAGCGCATCAAGCGTGCCGCCAAGAAGATAAAGGCAGACAATCCGCTTTTTGCAGGCGACCTTGGCTTCAAGCATTACACCTTGGAAGAGCCGAAGGAGGATGCCTTGCTGCTGATGGAGAAGTTCGACCCCTCTAAAGACTTCTTCTCTCCGTTAGGAGTTGAAGATTTCGGCGTCGAGACCGTTCTTCGCACATGGCTCGTCGCTGACGGCTATGGCTTGACCGAGGATGCTGAGGAAGTGATGCTTGGCGATTATAAAGCCTACTGGAAGGATGACCACCTCTACATGATCTGTCCAGACCATGACTTCAACGAAAGCAGCATAGCCGCATTGATGGATAAGTATAATGGTGAGCTGTTCTCTCCACACAACATCGTGATCTTCGGCTACAGTTTCGGCTTCACCCATCGTGAGGAACTGCAGAAAAACCTCCGCACGCTGAAGGAGGGTAACAAGACATTAACAGTGAACATTGATGTAAGATATTAAAAGACGATATACAATGTATCTAAAGAAATTACATATCAGCAACTTCCGTTGCTTCCGCAACTACACCATAGAGTTCGCACCCGGTGTAACCGTACTGTTCGGTAAGAACGGTTCGGGCAAGTCAACATTGATACATGCCATACATAAGGCGTTGAGCTTCGCTTTTAAAAATGACAAAGTGAAGGCAGGCGAAATCACTTTGGCTTCGGGATTCTCATCTCTTAGACCTAATCAATATAATAAGAAGGAAGACATCGTTAGAGACGAAAAGTATGGTTTCCCTCTTCCTGACATCTGTATCCATGCAGAAGCAGACTTTTTGGAAACTACCTTAGATTGGGACATGTATGCATTAACATCAACATTTGCATTGCAGCCTTCGAAATATAAAACTGCTTATAAGCTGTTGATGTCAAGGATTAAGGAAACCGGTACTTTCCCTGTATTCGCTTATTTCTCTGACAGTTTTCCACATATTTCAACGAAAGCGTCAACCTTAACTAAGACTCAGTTGTCCTTGCGTAATCTTGGTTATCTTGGTTGGGATGATGAAACTGCCTATTCAGATCTCTGGATTACAAGATTAACAAAAATCTGGACCATGTGGGATAGAGCTAAGATGAATGTGAGACATGAAGAAGCGGCTTTGGCTAATTGTGATAATTTCAAGGCATCAGGAATTATTAATGAAAACGAATATTGTGAAGATGTAGATCTGCATCGGACAAGACTGGAGATCGCTCAAAAAGATTTCAATAAGTATAACCCAGAAATATCTTCCATTCGGGAGTGTCTCGTCAATTTTTCAAAGAAACTGCCAGGAATCGATGTCTTGGATGTCTTTGTTAGCGTTTATGAAGAAGATGGACTTTGTTTGGAGACAAAAGATGGGCAGAATCCACCATTCGAGAAGTTGCCAGCCGGTTACAAGCGTATCTTCTATATGGCTCTTGACATAGCGTACCGTTCATATATTCTGAATGGAACAACAGATTCTGAAGGCATCGTTGTCATTGATGAAATCGATCTACACTTGCATCCGGCGTTGGAGCAAGTAATACTCCAGTGTTTCCAAGAAACATTCAAGCGAATTCAGTTTGTTGTATCAACGCATTCACCATTAGTGTTGACGGATATAGATACTGTTACTGACCGAAACAAGGTGATGCGTATGACTCCTGCGTGCGATGCTCCGGAGGAATGGCGCAACATTCATGGCATAGACTATAATCAGATGCTGGAAGAGAATATGGATGTGAGCAAGCGTAAACCTGAGATTCAAGAACTCTTCGACAAAGCATGGGATGAAGTGGCTGAGAAAGATATACAGGCAGCAAAGGCTACTGTAGCTGAGCTCGAAGCAAAGACTCCAGCCGACCAAATAGAATTGGTACAACTGCGTGCTGTCATTAACCGAATAGAAATTATTGGCAAATGAGGTACATAGAGAAACACTTTGACGCTCCTGTCATCATTCAGCACGAGCATGAACTAGCATCAGCGAATCTTGACGAAGCAAACCTTCTGAAAAGAAAGGAGACAGAGACGCTTGACGGCAATATACTCTATAAAGAGCAGATAAGGAGTAAGGAATATATTCCACATTGGAAGGACTTACAGGTTCAGATGTGTCAAGACCAAGGTGGAGTATGTTGCTATTGTGGTCTGAAACTTCAATTTCCAGATACGCAGCATTATAGTGTTGAACACGTTCTGCCAAGAAGTAAGTTTCCTGAGTTGGTTGGAGAATACAAGAACCTGCTGCTATCTTGTCACAGCTCAGAGTTAGAACGGGCACAGTTGAAAGAAACGATTCACAGTAAGAAAGAAAGAAAAAATACTCTTCATTGTGATGAATTTAAGGATAATAAAGAATTGCATTATAGTCCTTTACAAGCAGATTGTACTTTACACTTTTCATATAAACTAAATGGTGAAGTGAAAGGGAGGGACAAGGAAGCAGAAGAGGATATAAAAACTCTTAACTTGAATTGTCATAGTCTGAAAGAAAGAAGGCGCAAACAAATGCTGGCTTATTCTTTTTTGGCTACTAATCCTCAGGAAATGCTTGATATTGATTCTTTAAGAGCATATCGCAAAGAAGTAGAAAAACGTGATGCAAACGGGAATCATGGTGAGTTCTATTTTGTTATTGCAGATTTATTGGATCAACTTCTCCCAGCAGTATAAGACACATGGAATTAAAAATCGAAAATAACCTCGCACACCAAATTATGCCTGTTGACGGTGTTGCTACTGTGGTAGAGGCTTCTATACAAGAACCAGCTAAGCAGAGCAACCAGAATCCACTATTGAAGCGACAGCTCGATGGGGAGGCTCTACGCTTGGTGCGTAAAAAAGGCAATATATTGGATAAAGCCACCAGGCAAAGGGTGACTCATTATATGCTCTCGGATAAAATAAAGAGCTTGCCGTATCACCGCCTTCTCGACATCAAGATGGAGACGGGCACAGGTAAGACATACGTTTATGCCCGAACTATGTTCGAACTGCACAAGCGTTGCGGATTCAACAAGTTCATCATTGCCGTTCCCACCTTGCCTATCAAGGCTGGCACAGCTTCGTTCCTGAAGGAGCAGGAGGTGAAACGACACTTTGAGACGGTGTGCAACTATAATGCAGAAATAGAGCTGTGCCTGCTGGAACCTCAGAAGCAACAGAAGAAGGGGCGTCTGAACATGCCTTCTGCCGTAGGTCATTTCTTTTACGGTTCTCATCATGCCAAGCATAAGATTTATGTGTTGTTGCTCAATACGCAGCTCATCACCAACGGTAAGCTGCTCACCCGTGAGGACTATGACCAGATGCTGGGCGACTTTCATCGCCCGGTGGACGCTATTGCTGACACCAAGCCCGTGCTGATCATCGACGAGCCGCACCGTGTGGAGCGTGGCAGCAAGTCGTATGCCGCGCTTATTGAAAACTTCCGTCCTCAGCTGGTATTGCGCTATGGTGCCACTTTCCCGGAGCTTACGGTGGGCAAGGGCAAGAACAAGCATTCTGTGAAGGATTATCAGGAACTGATTTATGACCTGAACGCAGCAGATTCTTTCAATCAAGGACTCATAAAGGGCGTTGCTAAAGAGCATCTGGAGTTGCCGGGAGGAAAGAAGGCTGAAAAGAAAGTAAAGGTGGTTTCCACCGTGAAGGGTGACTGTGCCAATATGAAACTGACAAGCGCAGACAACACGGGCAAGACTTTCACGATTCATGTGGGTGAGAGTCTTGGTTCTATTGATGACGATCTGGACGGTGTTGTCGTAGAGGCTGTCAGCAAGAACAGCGTCTGTCTGAGCAATGGTCAGGAGAAGCAGACGGGAGAAGAGTTCTTTCCAGATCAGTATGGTATGTCATATCAAGAGGGTATGATAGAGCTGGCATTGATGCGTCATTTTGAGACGGAGCGTGAGAATTTCTGTCGTGAAGGACTGCCCATCAAGACATTGGCACTGTTCTTTATAGACAGCATCGAGAGTTTCAGAGGACCTGAAGGTAAGAATGACGGCTGGCTGAGAAAGAAGTTCATCGGTATGCTTGAGGCAAGGGTGAAGAAGGAACTGACACGTCAGAACATTCCTGAATATGAAGCTTATCTGAAAGCCACTCTTGAGAATATTGATGCTTCATGTGCCGGCTACTTCTCGCAGGACAATAACGATTCGGATGAGAATGTTGCCAATGAGGTGAAGGTGATTCTTCATGGCAAGAAGGAGCTCTTGAGTTTTACGGATGAGGAAGGAAAACCTAATGTCCTGCGATTCCTGTTTTCAAAGTGGACATTGAAGGAAGGATGGGATAATCCGAATGTGTTTACAATCTGCAAGCTCCGCTCAAGTGGTTCAGAGATCAGCAAGCTGCAAGAAGTGGGTCGTGGACTGCGTCTGCCCGTTGATAGTGCAGGAAACCGCATCAGCGATTCTTCCTTTATGCTCAACTACATCGTGGACTTCACGGAGAAGGACTTTGCCAATAAGCTGGTTGCTGAAATCAATGGTGAGCTTGACGCTGAGCAGAAGAGTCCGCTTGCGATTACTGCAGAAGATATCGTCAAGGTGGCAGAGAAGCGCAGCATGGATGTCAACAGGTTCTTTGCGGAACTTCTGACTAAAGGTTATGTTGACTTTGACAAGAAGGTGGTAAGTGAGAGGTTTGATGATTTGCTGATGGAATATCCGGAATTTAAGGATGCAACGACGGGCGTGAATGCCAATCGAATCATCAACCGTAACAGTAGCCGTAATGACAAAATACATATCCGTAAGGCAAGATTCGAGGAACTGCGCGAACTGTGGGCACAACTTAACAGGAAGTTCGTGCTCTACTTCGATAAGGAAATCGACAGGAAGATAGAGGCAGAACTGCCATTTGTCATTAAGGCTAAGCATGTCTTTTCTCTTCAGACCGTAGAGTCGTCACGTAAGGTTCTGGAGTTCGAAGGTAACGTGGCAGTAGCCAATGAAGGTTCTCATGCAGAGCTTACATTGCATGATCGCCATTATGGTTATAACGAATTCGTGAAGCGAGCTTCAAGACACACCAATATTCCGGTGCATATACTGCATAAAGCTATATGTGAAGCGGCTAATGGAGGCTGTCCGCTCACAGACGAAATGTTCAACGATAGTTCGTTGACTAGATTGATAGGTGCTGTAGATGATTGGAAATGTGACCAGCTCGTAGGTTTTGTGCGCTATAAGCAAGCCAACTACACAGTGAAGGAAACCAAGCTCACCAATGCTGATGGTACAGTGAAGGATGAAGTTGTTCAGGCATACATTGGCAATAAGAGTGTGCCAGGCGACCCACCCGTCAAGTATCTCTATGATGCTTATGCTCATGACTCAGGTTTGGAATTACAGAATATCAAGACAGAGATAGATGAAGTCATCGTATATGGCAAGATTCCATCACACAGCATCTGTATTCCTACTGTGGCATCAAGCAACTACAGTCCTGACTTTATGTATGTGGTCAAGAAGGCTAATGGAACCAAGGAACTGAACATCGTGATAGAGACTAAGGCTTACGATAAGGAGTCACATATCTCACCTGATGAGGACACCAAGATTTCATGTGCTGAGGAGTTCTTCAAGGCCATGACTGCAAATGGTTATACCGTCCACTTCCGAAAGCAGATCAACAGCACAGGTGTTAAAAACATCATTGATGAGTTGGTCAGGGTGACGCAATGACGAAGTTAGGAAAAAGAAAACAAAGAAAAGATAAATGTATGGGAGTCCTAAGTGAGTCCTATGTGAGCTCTCGTGTAAGGAAACGATAGAATTTATCTATTAATGTATAGCTGACATCTTTCATGTATCTATAATAAAAGCATTATCTTTGTAGCCGAAATCAAAACAACAAATAAAATAACAAGGACATAATAATATGGAAACAAGAAAAGAAATAGCAGCTGAGAAGAAGCGTTGTGGTTCGCATAACTGCACACAGGCTGTGCTCTGCACCTATCACGACTTCGCCGGTATGGAAGAAGAAGCCATAAAGAATGTAGGTAATGCCTTTGCTGCAGGTATGGGTAATATGGAGGGAACTTGTGGAGCCATCGTTGGAGCAGGCATCATACTCGGACTTGCCACTCAAGACAAGGCGAAGTCTATTAAGGGCATGAGACAGATTATGGATAAATTCAAGCAGCGCAATGGTGCCACACAATGCAAATTGCTCAAAGGTGTGGGCACAGGAAAGGTGCTTCGCGAATGTCCTCTTTGCGTGGCAGATGCTTCTGAATTTCTGGAAGAAATCCTGGAAAAGGAAGGCGTACAGAAGTAACGACATGGCTAAGTATAAAGCGATTAACGAGCAAGACCGCTGCGTGGCATGTGGCGTTTGTGTGAAAGTATGTCCTAAGGATGCTTGGAAATATGGGATAAGGCTATGTGGTATCAAAAAAAGGGAGCGCCAAAACTCAGTGTTATGAGTCTTGGCGCTCCCTTTTATTATG
>OLGI01003153.1_pt1 | contig 10556 bp, 11 predicted proteins | sample 1605221 | NCBI WGS metagenome assembly OLGI01 (sample SAMEA3888915, study PRJEB22519) | human gut metagenome | biome: human gut; feature: human-associated habitat; material: faeces | place: Denmark | collected 2010
ATTTGAAGATCCTTTGCGCTATCAATCGTCATGTTTGTTTCCTCCTGTTTTTTGTCTTGGGCGTAGCCTGCGTCAACACAATGGCATAACGTAGTCGGGAAAGCTATTCGTGAACCCGGACAAAGATTTATGCCTGAGCTTGTGAAAAACTTACTTAAATAGAAAGTGGAGACACATTAGCCAATCGCCAGTGCGCCTCCACTCATCATTTCAATCGGATAATCTGCTTGTAGAGCATTACGAACTTTTTCTCCACCACCATGTTTTCGTGGTAGTGCCCGAAGAACCAGTATTGGAATCGGCAGTGTTCCCGAACCTCATCGAGGAAGTCCGTCAGGGCATCCCGCCTGAATAGCCCGCCGCTGAATGTGTCCTGAATGCTGCTGGGGGAGCAGTGGGTGATGATGTAGTCCACATCCCAGCCTGCTTTGTCCAGTGCTTCTCTTGCGGTCCGGTATTCGTCCTCACTGGGCAGTTCCTCTTTCCACCAGGATCGGTGGTTGATTCGGTAGAGAGCCCCCGCGGCGTTGAGCTGCCGGAGCTTTCGCTCGTAGTTCGGATCGTCTGGTTCCAGAATACCGTCCCGGATGTCATGACTGCTGGCCCCGCCCATGGTAAAGATTTTCTTTCCGCAGATCTCGTAGAGCTGCCCTCGCATCAGGTGCAGAACGCTGGGACGGATCGGCTGCACCAGCCCGCCGTGCCACACACTTGTCGGGTAGCTGCGGAGCAGATCATAGTTTTCGTGATTCCCACTGACGAACAGGGTGGTGAATGACCTGTCTTCCAGCCAGTCGAGCCATTGTTGTTCAATCTCACTGCCATCCCAGACGCCGCCAAAGTCGCCACAGATGATGAGGTAATCGTCTTTGGTCAGGCCCCCTTGCTCGCGGAATGCCACAGGGCGGAGCCTGCTGAAATCACCGTGGGTGTCACCGGTCATAAAAATTGCCATCTTTTTTCGCCTTTCCTTTTTATTGTAATCCTTGCTCGAGCACCACATTGGAGTCTCTAAACTGGATACCGCAGCTGAAAAAGCAGAATATTATTCATTCTTGCTGGGGTTGTTCATGTCTGTTTCGCGCTCACACCGCAATGACACTCGTTACCGACAGCCTTTTCAGCTTAATGCCATGATCACGTTCGAGACCTTCTAAAAATTCATCAATTTTTGGATTGGCTACTATATGACCTTTGTACTTTTCCCGCATGCACTTGAGAACGGTTTCTTTTTCTTCATCTGACAATGTATCATAGAAAAAGAAGATGTCACCTTGAATGCTGAATTCCATTAGCGTGTCCATATCGCTATCCACTCCTGTTCTTTTGTTGCTTCCAGTATAGCAGGCTGCAGATCCACAGTCTATCAAAAGGAAGCATCAAAAGCATTCTTCTACCTTTCCAACAGATCCGCCACATCCTTGGGCCGCTATCCGGTTTTCTACTCTGTCGAAACTTATTGATGGCAACTGCCAAATGACCTTTTCACGGGCTCATTTTGCCGTTTTTGTTGCAAAGCAGTAAAGGAAAAAGCGGCGCTGCGCAGCTCTTTCCTTTACTGCCTGCCTGTAGGGATCTTGGCAGATCTGCACGATCCGCAGGATGGGCTCGACTTTGCTCACGCGGTTGTCGCGGTAGTGTCCGAACGAGCGACAGCAGTAATCGTCTTTGGTCAGGCCCCCTTGCTCGCGGAATGCCGCAGGGCGGAGCCTGCTGAAATCACCGTGGGTGTCACCGGTCATAAAAATTGACATCTTTTTTCGCCTTCCATTTTTATTGTAATCCTTGCTCGAGCACCACATCGGAGTCTCTAAACTGGATGCGGATCGTGTCGGCGTCCTCGACTGTGATCTTCTGAATGATCTGCCGGATGAACTCATCGTCGAACTCCGTGTAGCCCTCGCTGCATTCGATCAGGCTATCCCACATCTGCTGGCGCTTGGCAACTTGTTCTTCCAGACCGACTTCTTCCTGCTGGGTCTCTAAAATTTGTTCCTTGAGAGATGCCTTCTCATCCGTCAGGGCTTTCATTCTGGCGTTCAGATCAGCGTCAGCCATGTTGGACAGCAGCATGTCCAGCAGATCAGCCTGCTCATGGCTGACTTCGTCAAGGCGGCGCTTCAGCGTCAGCAGTTTTGTACCGGTCTGAGTCAGCGCCTGCTTGGCTTCCTCCACCATCGCCAGCACATCGGGGCAGACCTCCTGCCGGATGGCTGCGTACTCGTTCATGGCGTTGAGGATGGCACTGTGGAGCTTGCCTTCATCCAGCGTAGGCGAGGCATGGCAGTATTTTGTACCGAACTCCAGCCGGGAGACACACCGCCAGACGATGCGCTTTTTTCCGTCTCTGGCCCATGTCACCCGCTTGTAGGGGGAACCGCACTCACCGCACACCAGCAGTTCCGTCAGGGCGTATTTGCCGGAATATTTTCCGAGTTCCGTCTTGCCGCTCTTTTGCAGCACCTTTCGCTTGCTGGAGCGGCGCGTCATTTCTTTCCGCACCAGATCGAATGCCTCTCTTGAGATGATGGCGGGGTGGTTGTTTTCAACATAGTACATGACGCGCTCACCGCGGTTTTTTCGAACCTTCTTGGAGAGGCAGTCCGTAACATAGGTTTTCTGCAGCAGAGCATCCCCAATGTACTTTTCGTTGGTCAGAATGTTATGGATGATGGCGGGTGACCAGCACTCCACACCCTGGGCTGTGGGAACACCGTCCTCGTCCAGCTCCCGTTTGATCTTACCTAATGTGCAGCCGTCCAGATACCTGCGGTAGATGCGGCGGACGATTGTGGCTTCCTCCGGCACGATCTCCGGCTGGCCATCCTCGCCCTTGCGGTAGCCCAGCATTTTCTTATATTGAAAGTGGACATTGCCTGCCTTTGCGCTTTTCTCTTTGCCCCATGCAACATTTTTGCTGAGTGACTCAGACTCTGCCTGGGCAAAGCCGCTGAACAGGGTAACCAGGAACTCACTGGATTCCGTAAGAGTATTGATATTCTCCTTTTCAAAGTACACGCCGATGCCATTGGCTTTAAGAAGTCGGACCGTATCCAGACAATCCACCGTGTTTCGGGCAAAGCGGGAGAGGGACTTCGTGATGATGAAGTCGATGCGGCCACGCTTGCAGGAGGTGATCATCTTATTGAACTCCGCTCTCTTTTTGAGGCTGGTTCCGGAGATGCCCTCATCTGCGTAAATGCCCGCCATCTCCCAATCAGGGTTGTCCTGAATCTTCTGGGTGTAGTAGGTCTTTTGGGCTTCATAGCTGTTGAGCTGTTCCTCGCTGTCGGTGGATACGCGGCAGTAGGCCGCCACACGCATCTTGCCATCGTAGTTTCTAAGTAATTCTTCCGGCTTCCTGGTCGGTGGGATCTCCCGCACACGCCGTTCTAAAGTGGTTGTTGCTGCTTCCATGGTTATTTGTCCTTTCCAGTGAAGTTATCATCTGTAAATGTGAGGCTCACCGTAGCGTCAGACGCGACGGTGATATAAGAGACCACCCGGCGAAAGCGGAACCAATCCACTTCTACTGGGCAGTCTGAGGGTTCACATTCAGAAATAGGCTGGGGGCAGCAGTCATATCGCGCGGCTGCACCCTGTAAAATAAGGCTCATTACAGCTTCGGGCGAGTCAGGGCGTTCAAGTCCGCGGTTGATGGCGTTGTTCAGTCGGATGACCTCCGCGGAGGGAGCATAAGCATCCGGCCCTTGGCATTTGTGCGCCTGAAGCTGGCGAGCAACCTCTTGGATCGTAGCATCGGCGTCCAGAGTGACGGCAATACCACAGCATTCGCATTTGAGGTACAGCTTGCTGCTGTCCTGCCAGCGACCACCCAGACGAACCATCTTTCCGTTGCAGGTGCATCGAAAGTAGGGCTTTAACCGGTCAGCGACCGTCACCTCTTCGGACACCTGCCGCCTGTCATTCTTTTCTGAGATCTTGTCCTGCACAGCTTGGAAATCGGTTTCCGCGATCATCACGGGATAACCGTCTTTTCCTGTGTAGCGGGCATTTTCCAACATGCGCTTTATCTTATGCTTGTTCCAAAGCGGCACTTCAGAGCTGTATGGAACGCCCTGTCGATTCAACGCATCGGAGATGTCTTGGTAAGATGCTCCTGAACTGTAGAGGGTGAACAGCATCTGAACGACCCGCTGTTCTGCTGGAACGATCGTCAGTGCACCGCCAAGGATCTGGTATCCATATAAAATCTTGCGTTTTGTCATCTTACCGCCACCTCCAATCGCTCCCCCAGTTCCAGCCCGCCATAGAGTCGGAAACGAATCTCTGTTTGAGATTCCGCGATGATCTTTTCCACGAGACTTTCGAAGAGATCATCGTCGAAGTCATCCATCTGTTCCGGCCCGTCAAGAATCGTCTGCCGCACCTTCCGAAGCGCGTCCATGACCTCGTCCAATGCTTCATTCTCCGCCAGCCTGCGCCGTTCCCTGCGGAGCTGCGCCAGCTTGGCGCTGATCACATTCATGCGAGCCGTGCAGGTATCGGCGTCCAGCAGGCCATTGACACGCAGGGTGCTGATTTTATGGCTTTCCTCTGTGGCTTCCGCGATGGCCCGGTTGATGGTCAGGGTTTTCGGATTATTCTGCTGCAGGATGGCGTCAAGGGCGTTCATCTGCTCCATAGCGGGCTTTAGGATCATGTCGGCATTGCACTTGAGCTTGCGGTACATCCGTAGGAATGCAGCGCGGATCTCGCTCTCCGGAATGCGTCCTACGTGGCAGGCATCGGCACTGCGGTCATGGGTTCGGCAGACCCATGTTACATATCCGTTTTTGCTGGTTCGACGCAGAAACATCGTCCCACAGTTCCCGCATAGGATTTTCAGGGCGAATGGACTTCTCTCTCGACGCCTTTTCTCTTTTTGTGCTTTCTTGCGCAGCAGCTCCTGCACTTTTTCAAAGGTATCGCGGTCAATGATGGCCGGATGACTGTTTTCGACATAGTATTGCATCCGCTCCCCCCGATTGCGCTTTTGCACGAACGGGAAGCCGCAGCTATAGGATTTCTGGCAGAGCGTGTCTCCAATATACTTCTCGTTGGTCAGCAGATATCGGATGCTTGTCTCCTGCCATTTCTCGGCGCCATTCTGCGTCGGAACGCCTTTTGCCGTCAGTTGCTCCGCGATCCATTTGGAGCTGTTTCCTTTGAGATATGCATCAAAGGCCCAGCGTACCGCAGCCGCTTCTTCCGGCAGGATCTCAAGGTTTTTCTTGTCTTTAATCCGGTATCCGTAGGGAGCGCTGCAGGTGATGAATTCTCCGCATTCCATGCGGTGCTGATAGCTCAGACGCTGGTTTGCCGAGATGGATAGGGACTCCTGCTGGGCCAGAGAACCGGAAACGCTCACCATCAGTTCGGTGGTGAGCGTTCCTGTGTCGATATTTTCTTTTTCGAATCGGACAGTGACGCCCATACCGGAGAGTTCTCGCAGGGAGGCGAGACACTCTTTGGTGTTGCGGGCGAAACGGGCTACTGACTTCACCAGAATGCAGTCGATTTTGCCCTTTCGGCAGTCCCGCATCATGCGATTGAAATCGTCCCTCTTGTCTACGCGCGTGCCGGTCAGGCCCTCGTCGGCGTACACATCCACCAGATCCCAGCCGTCGTGCTGAGCGATCACCTCGGTGTAGTTGCGGATCTGGGCTGCGTAGGAATGCAGCTGATCCTCAGAGTCTGAGCTGACACGGCAGTAGGCGGCGACACGCAGGTGTTCCGGTTGGAGTGCGTGTGGCGCGATCTCTTTTACCGTAGCCATCAGCGTTCCTCCCGCTGGTGGGCAGCCATCGCTTCGCTGCGGTTCACGCAGCCATGCAGGTCTTCGATAAAGGTGTTCAGGGCAGACGGGCTGTCAAACCCGTTGATGTAAACAACGCCGTCATTCTGCGTGTACTTGTCACCGTCTTGATACCCCAGCTTTTCCGCCTGCGCCGCCTCAAGGATGTCGATCCAAATAGAACCGTCTTTGCGGTAAATTTGTCTCAAATAATACTGGTATTCCACACTGTGTCCTCCTTGCATCTTTTTGGGCAACACACAAGCTACCACACTATCCGCGGAATAGCCAGCACTATTCCCGAACAGTCTGCGGGGCGTATTTTTCTCTGGCGAGTCCCTTGGCATAAGCCAATTCCTTTGCTGACAGAAGGCCCTTCTCGGATAAGTGTTCCAGCATCCGGATGGCCAGCCGGTACTGCAATTCCTTCTTGGCGTCGATCATGCGCACACCTCAAAATAGCTTTCCGGCTTCAGCTCCCGCAGGAACTTCGTTACAGCCCGCAGGCTGCTCGTGGTGCGCATGTCCGGCAGAGCCTCCCGCATGGCTGCGTAGTAGCGGCGGCCATGGCTTGCGCGCTCATCCAGAATGGCAATGACGCAGGTATCGGACTCCGTTCGGATAGCCCGCCCAAAGCCCTGACGCAGCTTAATCTGCATTTCCGGAACGGCCACATTCTGAATAAATTGGCGAAGGGAAGCGTATTCCTCCCGCTCTTTTTCCTTCAGTGCGTCAGGATAGGCGAAGGGCAGGCGGGGAATCACCAGCAGGGATACGCAGTCGCCGGGGAAATCAAAGCCTTCCCATGCCGCGCCTGTGGCCAGCAGTACAGCCCCCGGTGTTTGCCGAAACAGCTCCGTCATGTGCATGGCGTTTCTGCCCAAGGTAAATAACGGGAAGCTGAGTTCCCGCTCCCGCAGCCTATCCTTTACCGCTGACATGGCGGCGTAGGAGGTGAACAGCACCAGCGCATGGCCCCAGGCCGCGCGGATGAGTTCCGCGATTTCATCTGCCAATTCATCATAGTACGTTTCCGAGCTTTGACTCGGTGGAAGCTGCGGCAAGTACAGCAGACAATTCCGCTTATAGTCAAAGGGAGAAAGAGAAACTGACTCCGTTACGCGCCGCCCGTCCATCAGTCCAGTCTGCGAACGAAAACGGTGAAAGTCATCCCCTACAGCCAAAGTCCCAGAGGCCAGCACAAAAGCGTGTTCCGGCCTCCACAGGACTTGGCGCATCTGTTCCGTCAAATCTGAAACGGTGGCGCACAGCATGGTTCCGCCATCGCCGTCATCCGCTGTGTAGAGGATCATATTCGTTCTCGGACTACTCAAGAGGGACACCGTGCCACGCAGCTTTTCCAACTGCCTGCGCCCCTGCGCCGACAGCAGCCTGCCGACCTGTTTCTCAATAACAAGAAGAGATCGGCTGGGGATCGTCAGTAAGCGAAGGTACGCATCCAGGGGTTCGGTTTCCTCTCTGGGCTGCGTGAGCTTGCGGAGCAGCGACCCCATCGTGTCTGTCAGTACATCTGCTGCCAGCAGATATCGTTCCGCGCGGAGCTGGTTGATCATGCTTTGGATGTCACTGGCAGTCAGCGTCATGCCGAACATCTCCCGTGCCGCTTCCGGCAGCTTATGGGCTTCATCTACGATGATGACGCTATGCTCCGGGAAAATGGGTCGTTTGCCCTGACTGCGGTGGATGGCGTCCGCCAACAACAGATTGTGGTTGCAGATCTGCACCTGGTACCAATCCGAGGCAGATCTGGAACACATATCGATCCGCGTCGCAGCGTTTCAGGAAGCGCTTGTACCGGCAGTCCTGATGATCGCAGTCACAGAACTGTGGAACGCAGACACGTTCCCGGTCATACCCGCTGAGATGGGGGACATTGTCCATGTCCAGCGTTCCCTTCAGCGTGCGAAGGGCGTCGGCGGCTGCCGGATCTTTCTTTTGAAAGTTCACCTGACGAAGCCGCCTTTGCAGGCGTTCGTCGCAAACATAATGACCTTTTCCTTTTCGGATCACAGAGAACAGCGGGCGGTCAATCTGTCCGTCTGCCAGCAGGATGCAGGACAGCAGCGGAAGGTATTCCGTCTGCACGGCGTTCTGCAAGGCGATGCTGGAGGTTGAGATAATGACGGGCTTGCGCAGCGCCTCCGTGTCGGATCGGTTGGCCGCTGCGGCAGCTACCAGATAAGCGTAGGTCTTGCCGATGCCGGTGCCTGCGTCGCACAGGGCGATGCCACCGTTCAGCATGGTATCCAGCATCCGGTGGCTGAGCTTGATCTGCTCGGAACGCTCCGCCATGCCCTGGGCAGGCAGCAGGTCTTTGAAAATATGGTCGATCATGGCGTGGGCTTTCTGCCTGTTTGTATCATTTGTATTCATCCGTGGATTTCCCCTATCATGATAAAAAGTATTTTTGTCATTCGTTTCACCGTATTTGCAGCTCGCGCCCCGGTGGATAAAGGGAACAGTACGGACAGAAGGCGGCTACCTTCTCACGGGCGTATTCCTGGGGTCTCTACTGCTTTCAACCCCAGGGCAGCCCAGCCTCATCATGCTGGCCAGTGCTTTGTGTCTCATTATCAGCCCGAACAGAGTCAATGCCAGCCGACTTTGCCAAAGTCGGCCCGTCACAGGTTTTATCGCTCGCCGAAGATATCTCCTCCGGGTCATGGCGCACACTGCGCGAACGCTCATCCGTCCGGGCGGTTGCCCGTACTGCTGGTATGCACTTTTCAAGGAACAGTGAGGGATCTCCTTTTGGGTCCCTCACTGTCCTCCCGAAAAAGCCCTCGGGTGAATACCCTTAATTTGAAAAATTCTCAAAACATTTCTTCAGATCCCGCAGAATACGGTCCCGGCGTTTGATGACCGCCCTCTGGGTAATTCCGATCCGCGCCGCGTAGTCTCTGGTGGACACGCCATCGAAGAACAGCGCGTTGATCAACTCCCGATCCGCGTCATTCAGAGACAGCATGGCCAGCAGCAACATCTCCTTTCGTTCCGCAAGGCTCTGTGCCTGCTCTCGTTCCAGCGCTTCTTCCTCCGCGCTTGGGGCTGCTTCCGCGCCGACATAGTCCGAAAGCAGGTCGTCCTCCGCCATCTGCTCCAGCGAGAGGATCTTCCCAGAAAACTGTTCCTCCCGCACATACCGCTCCCGGCGGTCCGCCTGGGAGTAGGCCAGATACACATCCTCCGCCACTTCCACATCCACACCATCCACGGTGATGATATTGGCGATCACTTCACCGGCTTCGTTGTAAATGCGTCTATAATTGCGTTCTTCCTGCCATTTTTTCATTTTTCATGACTCCAATCTCAGATTTTTTTGAAAGTTCTGAGATCGGGTCACGGGTATTGGGCGACATAGGTCTGCCAACGATGGAGCATACAAGTCCTTTCCGCCATTCAACAATGCGAAAAGGGCGCAAAAAAAAAGAGCCTTACGCATAGCTGAAAAGCTACTTGTAAGGCTCCTAACTCAATACTTCCCGCTTACGTCTGATTCGACGCTGGGTGGTTGGTGCGCTTGACGAAGTTATATATTGTTTTGTTTTTTCTTAATTCAGGCCCATGCCGTATCCCTACAGAGAGTGGGCACGATGATCGGCGGCTCAGTCCTGTGCCGCACGGTGATCCCCACCTGCATACCGCACCTTGGACACTTTGCGATAATATCAGCTGGTTCATCCCCTACCATGGCAAACAGCCGATATTGGGAGAGAGCCGCTCCTGCAGGAGCATCCGCGATCCGTCCCTTCTCGCAGATGGGACAGCGAAGGATCTTGCGTATTTCTTGTTCCATGGCGCCTCGCTTTCTCTGTTCTCTTTTTTGAGAACAGCTTCCTAAAATTTTTTCACAGCAGATGATGATTCTCCAGCCGGATACGCATGGCTTGCTTGGAGACTTGAAAAATGCCGGCCATATCCGCGACTAATTGCTGACGGTCCCTGCCAGACTGGAGCTGGTAAAAGCATCGTTTTACTTGAGGCAGCGGCATCAGAAGGATGGACCCCAGCAGATTCGCCTGCATTTCCAATGCGCTGTTCTGCGTTCTGACGATGTTTGTTTCTGTCATCATGGCTGCACTCTCGCCGGTTCCGCTGTACAGTCTCTTATGCAGCAGCCAGTGTGCCAGCTCATGAGCGCAGGTAAAGCGCAGTCGGCCTGTGGAGGCATCCTCTCTGCAGAGGGAGCTATCGATGAGTATGGTGCCGCTCTTGACCGCAATGACGGTATATCCTGGGATATCGTAATCATAGATAATGGCGCCGCCATCATCAAAAATCGTTTCGCCCAAGACACACCCGGTTTTCCGCAGGCACTGATATTCCAGCGTGATCCCCTGTGCTTCGATGATATCCTCGATAGGGATCATTCTGGGAACGCCATAGTAGAGATTCGGATCATAGGCGGTGATGACTTCGCAGGCGATCCCCTCCAGAGCCTGTTCCCTGTAATATGGTGTTCTCATGCCTTGGTATCACTGTCCTCTCCGGATGATCTCATGCGCCGGTTGATCCGGTCGATAAAGTCCTGCCACTCCTGGTCGGTGGCGTCCGCCTCCCTGGCTGTGCGCAATGCAGCCCGGACGATCTCCCGATCCATGATGTAGTCCGGAAGGTCTGCGGATACCCGATTATTCTGGGACTTGGCGGCAAGATCCAGCATCTGCTCGGTTTCCGCCTTGTTCAGATGCAGTTCCTGCTCCAACCGTTCCAAATATGCGCGCGTCGGCGCCGGTCT
>OLGI01003162.1_pt1 | contig 10515 bp, 7 predicted proteins | sample 1605221 | NCBI WGS metagenome assembly OLGI01 (sample SAMEA3888915, study PRJEB22519) | human gut metagenome | biome: human gut; feature: human-associated habitat; material: faeces | place: Denmark | collected 2010
ATGAAATTTTTGGTATTGCTTTTATTTGTGTCTACGTTGCAGTTATCGGCAGACGGGTATAGTCAAGAGGCAAGGGTCTCCCTTCATTTGGAGAATGCTTCATTTGAAGAGGTCGTAAAAGTTTTGGAAAGGACGACTGATTACACGTTCTTGTTTCGTGATAATCAAGTTACTGGTATTCGAAATTTGAATCTAGCATATACGGATGTTGATATTAAAGTTGTGTTAGATGCGTGTTTAAAAGGTACTAGGCTTACTTATAGATTAGTTGATAATACGATTGTTATTCAGCATATTGCGGTGGTGAGTGCCGATACGCTTTCTAAATTTACGGTGAAAGGAATTGTGAAGGATAAGAAGGGAGAATTACTTCCTGGGGTGACTATTCGGGTAAAAGGAACAACTTTAGGATTTGTAACTAATGTAAAAGGGGAATTTGATATTGATTTACCTAAACGGGATAATTTGATGTTGATTTTTTCTTTCGTAGGGTATAAACGGCAAGAGGTTCCAGTGAAAAATGATAACAAGTCTCTCACGATCGTGTTGGAGGAAGACTTACAGACGGTAGACGAGGTGGTAGTGACAGGTATTTTTAATAAACCGAAAGAGAGTTTCACGGGAGCGGTAACTGCTGTTTCAAAAGAAGAAATAAAAGCAAAATATTCTCGTAATCTTTTGCAGACATTGTCAAACATTGATCCTAGTTTTCGAATTATTCAAAATAATGATGCTGGCTCTGATCCGAATCATTTGCCTGAAATTCAGTTGCGTGGAGCTTCAACTTTATCAAGCGTGGAAGATTTGCAGAATGCTAATCGGGCTACATTGAATTACCCGTTATTTATAATGGATGGTTTTGAGGTCGATTTGGAACGCGTGATGGACTTGAACGAGAATGAAGTAGAAAATATCACGATTTTGAAGGATGCGAGTGCAACATCTTTATATGGATCTAGAGGAGCCAATGGTGTTGTCGTGATTACGACAACTCGTCCAGCAGCTGGTAAATTGCGAATTTCTTATAATGGGCAAGTAAAAATAGAGAGTCCGGATTTGAGTTCTTATAATTTAGCAACGGCTGCAGAAAAACTGGATTTTGAGCATAAGAATGGAGTATGGGATTTATATGAAGATACCTATCAAGAATTAAAAAATGCTGTTGACAAGGGGGAGAATTATGATTGGATGTCGGTACCAGTTCGTACGGGAATAGGGCAAACACATCGTTTGAATTTTATGGGTGGTTCGGATGATTGGCGTTTTCGTTTTGATTTGTCATACGATTCAACCGTGGGCGTTATGAAAGGATCTGACCGTAATAATGTCAATGGGACGTTAGAGGTGGACTACATGACAGAAAAATGGATGGTAATGCAATCGTTTTCTCTTGGAGTGAATACGTCTAAAAATAGTGTTTATGGTAGTTTCTCAGATTACGTAAAAATGAATCGGTATTGGAATCCTTACGATGAAAATGGTGATCCTGTAACTTATTATTATCATCCGTTAAATCAAGATCCTATAGATAATCCTTTGTATAATTGGAAGGTTGGGTGTTGGAATGATTCCAAATATACTTCTTTACGAAGTAATACTTCAATTCGTTACACGATTTGGCAAGGTTTTCAGGTGGTCGGTTCTGTGGGTTTAAGCAGGAAAATTTCTCGAAAGGATGGTTTTACGCCTCCTTCGCATAAATGGTATGCAGATAAAGAGTTGAAACAGAAAGGACGTTATGAACGAACAGATAATACTGCGGATGTTTGGCAAACAGCTTTGACTGTGAATTATACAAACACTTTCAACGAAAAACACATGTTGACCGTGAATGTGAACGGAGAAATGCAGGAAGATTTGGAGGAAGAAGTAAGGTGGGCTGCCACGGGATTTCTTACGGATAAAATAGATAATATAGGAATGTCTTTAGGGTATCCGGACGCTTGGGGTACAAGTGGTGAGGAAACTACTACGCGTAGAATATCTTTACGTGGTTCCATAAATTATTATTATGATATGCGTTACTTTTTAGATATTTCGTATAGTACGGATGGTTCTTCATCTTTCGGGTCAGAAAGTCGTTGGGGATCTTTTTGGTCACTCGGGGGAGGATGGAACATATATAATGAGCGTTTCATCAAGGAAAACGTGGGGTGGATTAGTGACTTGAGAGTACGTTACTCTTATGGCGTGTCTGGAAACATGGGATTTAGTCCGGCAGATGCTATGACTGTATATAGGCAAAATGTGAACGAAACTTATTTATCCGGTGTGGGGGTTGAGATGGAACGGTTTGCTAATCCATATTTGCAATGGCAAAATACGTATCAGCACAATGTCGGTTTTGATATGGGTTTCTTTAGTAATCGTATCGCATTCCAGTTTAATTATTATAATAAGTTGACGGATAACGCCGTGCAAGATATATTTTTACCGATTTCTCATGGATTTGAAAATTTTAAAGGGAATATCGGGAAGATACGGAATGAAGGATACGAGTTTAATGTTACGCTTTATCCTATTCGTAATACCGTGAAAAATATAAACTGGAGTATTACGGGGCGATTTAATCGTCAGGTAAACACGATCGTTCAATTATCAGAAGGTTTTAAAGAGAAGGTTAAATATAGTTCAAAAACTATGAGTGGAGGAAGTGAGTATTATCGTTATATTGAAGGACATTCTATGGATGCCATTTACGGATTACGCTCCATTGGAGTCGATCCGTCAACAGGTTATCGAATGTTTTTGGATAAGAATAATAATATAACTTTTAGGCAAAGTTCAGAGGATCTTGTTTGGTTGGGAGATCGTCAACCTAAACTTAATGGGAATATCAGTACTTCATTTTCTTATAAAGGCTTCTCGCTTAATGTTGGGTTTGGCGTGAAATGGGGAGGGTATCAAGTTAATTTTACGGAACTGACTAAGGGAGAGAATTTGAGTTTGTTGTATAATGTGGATAAGCGTGCATTGTCTCAAGGTTGGGAAAAACCGGGGGATATGTCACGATATAAACTTTATCAAGTTACATCAGATGCTTCGAGACAGTATACGTATCCAAATAGTATGTTCGTACATAAGGATAACGTGTTTAGTTGTACAAATATAAATGTTTCTTATCTGATACCTCGGAAATGGTGTCAAAAGTTGGGAATGGAATCTTTGTCGGTGAGTGCCTATTTAAGTGATATATTTTATTTATCGACAATCAAGCGGGAGAGGGGAACAGATTACCCATTTTCAATTAACCCGAATTTTTCAATTTCTTGTTCATTCTAATACATAAAATTAAAGAGATGAGAAAAAAAATATATAATTTGAGTATAGCATTATTGTTAGGATGTAGTGCTTGCAATGATTGGTTGACGGTGCAACCGGCGACGTCAATATTGGCAGAAGACTTGTATACTACAAATGATGGGATAAAGCAAGCGCTAAATGGGACATATCTAAATATGCGGGGAGTATTATATAATCCGGCCGGTTATATGGGAGGAGGAGGCATGGCTGAATCGTTAGCATGTTCATGGACTGTAAGTGAAGGTAATCGGGAGTATGATTTAAGTAATCATGATTACGATTCTGATTTGGTGGAAAGTTCTTTAAGTAGTTCTTTCCAAGGATTCTATAAGATAATAGTTACCATGAACGATTTGATTCAGGGGGTAGAATTGAATAAAGGAAAAATTTCAGATGACGTTTATAATATTGGGGTGGGGGAAGCTCATGCTCTCCGTGCGTTGGCTCATTTTGATTTGATTCGTTTGTGGGGACCCGTTCCTTCAAAGGTTGATGTTAACAGAACTTATTTGCCTTATGTTACCGTAAATTCTGCTAATAGGTATGAGTATGTAACATATGAAAAATATATGACATTATTATTCGAGGACTTGAAACGGGCAGAGGAGTTATTGGGAAAATCGGATGTAGTGTTGAAAATGTCTTTTGAAGATACAGAAACGACTAGTAGTGTGTGGCCTTATCGAAAAAGCCGGATGAATTATTATGGTGTGTTAGGATTGTTGGCAAGGGTTCATTTGTGGTATGGGAATATTGAAGAAGCATTGAGGTATGCTCGACTAGTGAAAGATGCGACAAACCCGGATGGTTCTAAAAAGTTTCGTTTAACAAATGAGGTTGATGATTTTCCGGATAATTCGTGGGTGGATGGAACTTGTTACAGTGAACATATTTGTGGAACTAAATGTGATACTTATGATTATGGTAAAGGCGGTTGGCAGTCAGGACGGGCGATGATTGTAAATGTCAATCCGACTTTTGTACAGACTTTATTTGATGGAAATACGTCTGATTTCCGTTATAAAAAGTTGTGGACTTATGAAAGAACTGGATTAATGATTTATGGATATGTTTTAAGAAAATACAGATGTTTTTATACCGGGACGAAATCTGCACAAAATTTTCCAATTATTCGTTTGTCAGAAATGTATTTGACGATTATGGAAAAGGCTCCTTTGACGGAAGCGAATGAAGTTTATAAAGAATTTTGTACAGCTCGTGGTCTTGAATATGTGCCTTTAACGGAAACAGATCGTCAGGAGAGAGTGTATAAAGAATGGATTCGAGAGTTAATAGGAGAAGGTCAGAATTTCTTTACATATAAACGGTTAAATGTAAGAAATATGATTTTTGGAATAAGTGAGTGTAGCAAGGAGCAATATATATTGCCTATTCCAGAAAAAGAATATTTAGGTGAATAAAAAATTAGAAGTTATGAAAAGGTTATTTATTATTGTATTCCTATTTTGTTTCGGAGTAGCTTCTTGTCATTATGAGAAACCGGAGTTTTATGGGGAAGGTGATTATATCCAATTTTATTATAGTAATTTGATAAATAAAGATACTAACGATCGAAAAACTGCTCCGTTGAATTATCCTTATGTGAATTCAAATCGCTTGCGGGATACGGCTTGGTTTAGATTACAAGCGGTTGGGATGCCGGCCAAAAAAGATCGGATAGTACGTTTTGAACCATACATTAATAAGGCGGATAGTAATTATATTACTGCAGTTCCGGGGGTGAATTATGTTGCTTTTGATGATCCTGAAATTCAAAGATATATGATTATTCCTGCGGATTCTGTTTATATGAATATACCTGTGGTGATTCTGTATGATGCGGAAACTAAAGGAAGTGTTGCGTTGAATTTTCAATTAGTGCCAACTAATGATTTTGAATTAGGAGAGTTGACTTTGAGAAAAGGACGTTATTCATATTCTAATTATTAAAAAGTTAATAAGAAACGCGATGAAGAAAATAATATTATTGTTAAGTTGCATATTTGTGATGACATCCATGTTTGCGCAGACAAGTTTTCAAGAGCTCACGCTTGAAAAAGCATTAGAGCAGGCCAAAGTGGAAAATAAGTATGTGTTTGTAGATTGTTATACTTCTTGGTGTGGGCCGTGTAAGATGATGGCAGAGAAAATTTTACCGTTGAAAGAAGTTGGAGAATACATGAACGGGAAATTTGTTTGTGTAAAGTTCGATATAGAGAAAGGAGAAGGACGGACGATCCAGCAAAAATACAGAGTATCAGCTTATCCAACTTTTTTAATTTTAGATACAGATGGGAATTTGGTACATGTAGTGGTTGGGGGTACGGCAACAGGAGACGAATTCTTGGCAAAAGTTAAAATCGCTTTTGATGAAAATTCAGTCGGGAAGTTAGGTGTGGAGTACGAAAATGGGAATCGGAATATGGATTTCCTGATGAGGTATATCAAAGCACTCGTGCAGTCTTGTGATTTAGAGAAAGCTCGGAAAATCGCTCAAGATGTGTTAGTTGCGCTGGATGAAGAGGAAAAATGTTCTGAGCCGTATTGGTTTATCTATGAAAATTTGGATTTGTCCCCGGTTGGTTCCGGTAATATGATGTATTTGTTGAAACACGTGGAGCAGTTCAGAAAAGGCGTGGGGGTAGAGAAAGTAGATTCTGTTTTGGGAAATTTGTTTGCCATCCAGTTGGAAGATATTCTTCGGGGACGGAATAAAAATGCAACTCTGGCAGATGTGGAAGCCGCAGGAAAGTTGCTAGATACTTATAAATTGACAGGGCAACAGTATTTGTATGACTATATAGCTTTGATTAAGGCAATAAAGGAGGAAAATACTGATGAGACTCTTCGATTGTGCAAGAATATATTCCCCAAAATGCCAGATGAAAAGATTGCTTATTTATATTTTAGTCCTCTCACGACGTTGCAATACAAGTGGAATAATAAACAAAAAAAAGAATTGGTTGCTTTTACAAAACAATTAATAGATCAGGTCGAGATGTCGCAATTGAAACATTCTCTGAAGAATTTTGCTGATTTTGGAATACCTCATTTAGGAGAAAATTAAGAATTGGTGCGTGCTTTATACTTTTCTTCCCTAGACATAGGGAAGAAAAGTTTTTATAATGATGTTAGCGTATTTAGTATTACTTATAGAGTGTGTTTTTATGAAAGGGTTCGTATTGTTATTGGGTTGTATGTTTGGGTTTATGTATGTTTCTGCCCAGACTATTTTTCGTGACTTGACGTTTGAAGAGGCTTTAAATCAAGCAGGTGTTGAAGATAAATGTGTTTTTGTGGATTGCTATACTTCATGGTGTGGACCATGTAAAATGATGGCAGAAAAGATATTGCCATTACAAGAAGTAGGGGAATATATAAACGGGAAGTTTATATGTGTGAAATTTGATATGGAAAAAGGTGAAGGCCTTAATATTCAACAGCGATACAAGATATCCTCTTATCCGACTTTTTTGATACTAACGTCAGATGGGGGGGTAAAGGCTAGGATTGTAGGAGCGACTTTGGATGGGAAGGAATTTATTAAGAAAATAGATGCAAGCTTTACCGATAATTCTGTAGTAAATTTTGAAGGAGAATATTTAGCGGGGAATCGTAAAATGGATTTTTTGTTGAAGTATATCAAGGTGTTAATGGATTCTGGGAATGTGGGAAAAGCAAGGGATATAGCATTGGACGTGATGACATCTTTGGAAGATTGGCAGAAGTGTATGGAACCGTATTGGTTTATTTATGAAGATTATCAATTATCGCCTGTAGGCTCCGGGAATTTGGCTTATTTATTGAAACATGTGGAACAATTCCGTCAAGGAGTTGGTGTGGAGAAGGTAGATAAAAAACTTGGATCGTTGTTTGCTCTTCCACTGGAAAGTATCCTGCGGGGGGCGAATAAGAATATAACTTTGAAAGAGGTGGATAAGCTGAAATCTACTTTGGATATCTATAATCTAACAGGACAGGATTACTTGTATGGCTATGTCGATTTGATCAAGGGGATAATGACGGGAGATACAGGGATGGCGCTAAAAGCCTATAAAAGGGCATTCCCGTTTGTGCCGGATGAAAAGATCGCATCCTTGTATTTTATGCCAATCATGTATTTCAAGGAAAAGTGGACCGGGGAGCAGAAGAAGGAATTGATTGTTTTAACAGATCAGTTGATTCAACAGGTGAAAATGCGGGAATTGAAGGCCTCTTTGAGTGAGATGAAAGCAAATGTATTGATGAAATGATGGTTATGAATAAGTGGTCGTTCATATTTTTAATGTTATACTCGTTAGCTGGATGGAGCCAGATCCGGGTAGAATCTGTGTCGGTTCATGATACCTGTGAGTTAAAGGTGGGGGATCTGGTTCCTGAATTTGTATTTCAGGATACAGCAAAGAAAAAGGTGTCGTTGAAACAGTTCGAGGGAAAGTACGTGGTAATAGATGTGTGGGCATCTTGGTGTTATCCCTGCAAGCAAGAGTATCTGGCTTTGCGAGGGTGTGTTGAGCGGTATAAGGATAAAAAGATTGTTTTCGTGAGTCTTTCTTGTGACACGGAGGAGCAACGTTGGCGGAATGAATTGTGGTGGGGGAAAATGAATGGGAACCAGTGGTGGATAGCCGGAGACGAATCTTCTATGATCGCTTTTCGGGTAAAGGTGATTCCCCGTTTGATTTTGTTGGATAAGAAGGGACGGGTGATGAACCTGAAATTACCTAAACCTTCAAGTTCAGAGTTCGAGAAAATCTTAAAGGAATTGAAGGGAATTGTTTAAAAATAGGATGCTTTAATTGGGTTATTATGAAGAATATTTTAATAGTGTTCGTTTGTATCGTGATGCTGGGAGCTTGTAATGAGAAAGAGAAGACAACTTTTGAATTCTTATACCCCGTGAGTGAGACGAGAAAAGTAGACTTGGAGTTTAGAGATGAACGGATAACATTGAAGTTCGTGTCTGGAGATTCTTTGCAAAAAGCATCAATTTCACTTGTATTGTCAGGAGGGGAATATGCCCGTTTATGGGTAGGGGAGTTTCCGTATATAGTTTGGTTGAAAGCAGGGAAACCTTGGGTTGCAAGGTTTCAAGGAAATCAATGGCGTTTTAAGGGGAAAGGGGCAGATGTGAATAGTTATTTGAACAAACGGAATGGCGAACAGATTTATTTCATAGATTACTACCGGATAACGAACCGGGAATTTAGGAAGAAGTTGGATCGGGTGATGGATAAACAAGAAGAAGATTTGTATGCGGCTAACTTGGACCCTGAATTTGTCAAACAGGAAATAAAACGTCTTCGTTACGAGAGGAATCGCCATTTGGCATCTGGTGTCGTTTCCGGAAATGTGAAGGACGGGAAAATGGATGTGCTGGATGATTCTTATAGCGAGTTGCAGAAGGTCATAATAGAGGATTCTGCCTCATGGGAAATTCCCGGGTACAGAGAATCTATTGACATGATAGTGCTTGCTTTAGCCAAGCTGGAAGAATCTCCAGATAAGTTTCATGATGTGTTACTGAATGTATTGAACAGAACCGTTTCGACTTATACGGATAGGAGGTTGGTGGAATATATTGTTAACAAGAATGTTATGTCATATGTGAAGGGGCTTGGAACGGAGAATATTGAAGAGATAGATCCTATTTTCAGGGAATGGGTGCATCAGCCCAATCTTGTTGCTGCTTACGATGAGTTATGTAATACAAATAAGAAGTTGAGTAAGGGGCAACCGGGGATTCCGTTTACTTTTCGAGATGTAAAAGGGGATGAAGTGAGTTTATCTGATTTTAAAGGAAAATATGTGTATATTGATATATGGGCTACGTGGTGTGGACCGTGTAATGCGGAAATTTCTCATTTGAAAAAATTGGAAAAACAGTTTGAGGGGCGGAATATTTGTTTTGTGAGTATATCCAGCGATCGGAGCCGGGAGGTTTGGGAAAAGTTTGTAAAAAATAGAAAATTGGGAGGTATTCAGTTACATATGGGAAATGATCGGAAATTCATGAAGGAGATTTGTTGTTATGGAATACCCCACTTTTTGTTGATAGATCGGGATGGTAATTTTATAAATGCTAATATGTTGCGTCCTTCTGATCCAAAAACAGGAGAGATTTTAAAAGGATTAGAGGGTATTTAAGAATATTTGAGAGAATTTGAACACGAGTTTCTTGAAAATGGGGTAACCTTTTTCAAGAAACTCGTGTTTATTTATAGATTATTGTATATTTGCAGGAGGTGAATAGGAGTAATATTTAGTAGAGAGGCATATAAATATGGATGGTAATTCGGAACAATTAATTACAGAACTACGGGAAGGGAGAGAAAAGGCTTTTACCCAAGTGTTTCGTATGTATTATGGTCCTCTGTTAAATTATGCGGGACGAATCCTGAAAGATGTGGAGTTGGCAAATGATGTGGTGCAAGAATGTTTTTGTAGGTTATACGAACGTCGCAAGGAGATAAAAAGAGGATTTCAAGTGCGACCTTATCTTCATAGATCCGTGTATAATAGTTGTATGGATGCAATCAAGCATCAAAAGGTGGAAAGTAATTATATCAATCAGGAATTATTAGATTTTTATTTTTCGAAAGTCGTGGAGACTCCCGAGGCGGAGCAAGCTTTGCTGGATGAGGATTTGAAGGGAGCGATACAGGCTGCTATAAATAAGTTGCCGGAACGATGCCGGGAAATATTCGTGTTGAGCAAGGTGGATGGACTTTCCAATAAACAGATTGCCGAACAATTAAATATATCCATGAAAACTGTTGAAGCACAAATGACTACAGCTTTTGTCCGTTTGCGGAAAGAGTTGGGATGGTTGTTGTGCTTTATTTTTATTCAAAATTTTTGAGAAATCTCTAGGGGTAAATTTGTCTTTAGTCGTTATAAGGATATAACGGATAAAGATATGATGCAAGAATCTGATAAAGACGAATTGATTTTAAAAGTTTTGGATGGGGTAGCAACACCGGACGAAATTCAGACTTTGGCTCGATGGATGAAAACGGATCCGTCGAACGAGGTTTATTTTAATCAATTGAAGAAAGCTTGGAATTTGACGAGTGGGCCAATTCCTTCCGAAGAGAGAGTGGAACATGAGTTGGGGAATTATATGGAATATATTCGCTCTAAACATCGGAAGTATTCTATTGGGCTACTTTTGAAATATGCAGCGATTGTCATGATACCTTTATTGTCCGT
>OLGI01003165.1_pt1 | contig 10508 bp, 8 predicted proteins | sample 1605221 | NCBI WGS metagenome assembly OLGI01 (sample SAMEA3888915, study PRJEB22519) | human gut metagenome | biome: human gut; feature: human-associated habitat; material: faeces | place: Denmark | collected 2010
TAATGATTTATGCCACAAAACATATTTTAATAGAAATTTTGGTGCGGTTGCCCTGGTATGCAAAAAGCCGATTTTTAATTTTAGGGCGAAAAATATAGGTGTTTTACTGTATGTTAAGAAAATATTAATGGTCTGTTAAGTTTTTTTTGCATTTTTTTTGGAATGTCAAAAAAGTTTGATATGTTTACTGCAGGTTCCTAGATGAGATGGAGAATATGCTCATGTAAAGCGTACGATAAAACTGAGCGTGCTTCCCCGGGTTTGACGGCTCGGCGCAAATGCATTCTGAATATGGACAGGCATTTGTATTTGTTATTAACTATTTTTAGACCTAAACCTATTTTTATGAGAAAACGATTGTATCTGTTACTTGCATTCCTTTGGATGGGGGTATGCATGCTGAGTGCGCAGACGAAAAATGTTTCAGGACGTATCCTGTCTGCAGAAAATGATGAACCGATAGCCGGTGCTACGGTATTGGTCAAGGGTACATCTATCGGGGTGGTTTCTGATGCACATGGGCATTTTACGCTGAAAGTGCCGGAATCTGCTACCGAATTAATAGTTTCGTTTATAGGAATGGAAACACAGGAAGTGGGAATCAAAGCGAATCTGACGATTCGGTTGAAGTCTGCCAACGAGAAATTGGATGAAGTGATGGTCGTGGCTTATGGAACTGCCAAAAAATCGAGCTTTACAGGTGCTGCAGAGGTGATAAAGAACGAACAGTTGGAAAAAATGAATGTCGTGTCTGTCACCAAAGCATTGGAAGGCACATCGCCGGGTTTGCAGGTGATGGGCGGCACCGGTCAGCCGGGCTCGGGAGCTACAGTCCGTATCCGTGGTATCGGTTCGCTGTCATCCTCTTCTGCTCCTTTGTATGTGTTGAACGGAGTTGTTTTTGACGGGGATATCAGTTCCATCAATCCGGATGATATAGAATCGATTTCAGTGTTGAAGGATGCGGCTTCGGCAGCCTTGTACGGTGCGCGTGGAGCCAATGGTGTCATTATGATACAGACCAAAAAGGGAAATGCCGAGAAGTCGACGCTGAGCGTCAAGGCTGTCTGGGGATTTTCATCCCGTGCAATTCCCGAATATTCCAGAATCGGAATAAAGGATTATTACGAGACTTCCTGGGAAGCATACAGAAATGCGTTGGTGGGGACAGGACAATCCATGGAAAAGGCTTCCGAATATGCTGCAGCCAATCTTATCAACAAGCAGCTCGGCGGCTATAACAATTATAACATTCCCGCCGATAAACTGATAAGTGCAGATGGTAAGGTGGATGCTTCCGCCCGGTTGCTCTATCATGACAATTGGGGCGATGCACTGTTCCGTACCGGGTTGAAGCAGGATTATATGCTTTCCATGAGCGGAGGCTCGGACAAGACCACCTATTATCTTTCGCTTGGCTGGCTGGACGAGGAGGGGATTATGACCCGTACGGACTATCAGCGTTTCACGGCAAGAGCGAATATTAACAGTCAGTTTACCGACTGGTTCAATCTGGAGGGAAATATGGGGTATACCAATGACAAGAGCAATCAGATGATGCAGGCAGCGGGAACATATGCCATCAACCCGTTCTTTTATTCCCGTATGATTGCTCCGATATTCCCGATTTACAAGCGCGACGAGCAAGGTAATTATATATTGGACAGTGAGGGAAACAAGGTTTTTGATTATGGAGAGAAACGCCCTTTCAACGGACGGACCAACAATCTGGCGACATTGATTCATGATGCAGTCTGGAATCAGACCGATAATTTCAATATCAACGTCACTGCCGGTACGAAGTTCTTGCGCCACTTTACTTTCAAAGTGAGCGGTAGTGCGGATATATTGAATCGCCGTTATACCAAAATGTATAACAATAAGTTCGGTGATGCAGCCAATGTCGGAGGACGAGGCAGCGTGGAGGCTTTGAGGATAGAATCGCTTACATTCAACCAGATATTGAATTTTAATAAAGAGCTCGGACTGCATAATGTATCTGCAATGGTGGGACATGAAAGTTATCGGTATGTAGAGAAGAGTGTTTTTGCACAGCGTACCGGTTTCCCATTGGAGATGTCGAATGATTTGGTATTTGGTGCGCAGTTGGAGGATGGCAGTAGCCAGACCGATGAGCATGCGATAGAAGGTTGGTTCGGGCAGGTGGGGTATGATTATGCCAATCGCTACTATATATCAGGTTCTTATCGCCGGGACGGTAGTTCGCGTTTCTATAAAGACAGCCGTTGGGGTGACTTCTGGTCGGTGGGTGCATCCTGGAGAATTTCGCAGGAAGCCTTTATGAAAAATGCCAAATGGATGGACAACTTGAAGTTGAAAGTGTCGTACGGAGTGCAAGGGAATGATAATATCCTTGATGAAGATGAAAATCCCTATTACTATGCATGGCAGAATTTCTTCGAGCCATATCCCAATCATGATTTTGGAGGCGTCATTCATAGCACGACAGGCAATAGGGATTTGCATTGGGAGAAAAATACCAATTTCAATGTCGGCCTTGAATTCAGTTTCCTGAACCGTATCCGTGGTGAGGTGGACTATTTTATCCGTAAGGGGGAAGATATGCTGTATGCTGTTCCTGTCCCTTATTCCACTGGGTTGCCTTCCATCATGCAGAATGCCGCATCGATGGACAATAAGGGAATAGAGCTGCAATTGTCTTTTGATATTCTAAAGGAAAGGGCATTCAAGTGGACGTTGGATTTAAATTTGACCCACTATAAGAATAAACTGACGAAGCTGACGCAAGATGAGGTTTGGGTCAGTACGAAAAAATGGGTGGAAGGCGGTTCTATCTATGATTTCTGGTTGATGAAATGGGCAGGGGTGGATGCTGAAAACGGAGATGAGTTGTGGTGGTATAAAAACGGAGATGCCTGGGAAAAGACAAATGATTATTCGTTGGCGTCCAAAGATCCGAAGAGTAAACAGTATGTAGGTTCTGCTATCCCTAAAGTATATGGCGGTTTTACCAATAATTTTTCGTGGAAGGGGTTGAACCTGTCGGTATTTTTCTCCTATTCTGTCGGAGGCAAGATGTATGACAGCAATTACCAGCGTTTGATGCATGCCGGCAGTTTGGGACATGCATGGCATAAGGATATATTGAAACGTTGGAGAAAACCGGGTGATGTGACCGATGTGCCAAGAATTGAAAAGGGTAATCGGAATATTTCAAAATCCAGCAATCGCTTCTTGAAGGATGCTTCTTACCTGTCGTTGCGTAACATCAATCTTTCCTATACGCTTCCTGCGGAGTGGAGTAGCCGTGTGGGTATGTCGTCCGTCAAGGTGTTTGTGAGCGGGGACAATCTGGTGACTTTTACAAAATTGAAAGGAATGGACCCGACCCAGGCGTTCTCCGGAGTGAGCGATAATACCTACGTGCCGAACCGAGTGGTTTCTGTTGGTTTGAATATTAATTTCTAAAATAGACAATTATGAAGATACTGTATATATTGCCGTTGGTTTGGATGTTGGTGTTTACATCCTGCAACAGTGATTTTTTGGATCGCGAACCGTCGAATAAATATACGGATGATATGTTGCTTACTTCGACGGAGGGAGGAATGATGCTGCTGAACGGTACGTTGCGCCGCACTTATATCAGTTATGAGTCTCATGCACAATACGGGCAGAAGGCGGTGGATATCATGACCGATATGCTGGGTGAGGATTATTACACGGGAGATGGTTACTGGAACAATTATGAATCGTGGTATTCCTGGTTGGCACATAGAAGTGCGAATGATGAAGATAATAAATTTGTATGGATGTACTATTACGGTACGATCGACAATATGAATTTTTTGCTTGCGCATGTGGATGCCATGGTGGGAGAGCAGAAGGAGCGCGATAATCTGAAAGGACAGGCGTACGCATTTCGTGCACACAGCTATTTCAAGTTGGTGCAGTTGTATGCGGAGCGTTATAAACCGGAAGGCCGTAACACCCAATTGGGAATCCCCGTATATACGCATCCGACCAGTGAGGGAAAAGCCCGCAGTACGGTGGAAGAGGTGTATACTCGCATTAATACCGACCTTGATTCGGCGATGATGCTGTTGACGAAAGATAGGATACATATCAGCCATTTTAATTTGAATGTGGCTCAGGGAATCAAAGCGGAAGTGTTGCTGACGATGGGAAAATATAAAGAGGCTGCCAAGATGGCACACGAGGCGAGACAGGGCTTTGGTCTGATGCCGCAAGAATTGTTCGCAGCCGGTTTTAACAGTGTGAACAATCCGGAGTGGATGTGGGGTATGCAGATAAAGGTTGACCAATCGACTATTTACGCTTCCTATTTTTCAAATACGGATCCCTGTTCAATAGGATATAATGAGCTCGGTAATGAAAAGCGGATAAATTCGCAGTTGTATAATGCGATGAATGACAGCGATGTGAGGAAATCGGTATGTGTCGGTGCCGACGGGGCGACATTGGATAGTGACAATGGTGAATTTGAAGTTCCTCCTTATACGGTGAATAAATTCCGTCTGCCGTCTTATACCAACTGGTCCGGGGATTATTGTTATATGCGTGCAGCCGAAATGTATCTGATTGAGGCAGAAGGGTTGGCTCGCAGCGACCAGAGCAGAGAAGCAGCGAAAGTCCTGTATGAGCTGGTAAGTGCCCGCGATCCGAAATATAAGCTTCCGGATGTGACAGGGAATGCCTTGGTGGAAGAGGTGATGTTGCAGCGTCGTCTGGAACTTTTGGGAGAGGGATTCCGCTTTATGGATATGAAGCGTTTGAATCTGTCGCTTGACCGTACAGATAAGGGACATGAAGAGACATTCCTTAAGCCTGCGAAGGTGGATGCCGGCGATATCCGGTGGCAGTTCCTGATTCCGACACAGGAAATGACTTCAAATCCGAATATGGTGCAGAACGATTGATTCTATATGGAGCCGCTCTTGAACAGGGCGGCTTTTTTTTGTGTGGAATGATTAGGTTGTTTGCTTTTTTCAGTATATTGACCACTGAAATTAATGATGCGTTTGTTTATGAGTATTGATAGATGGGTGCTTTTGTGTTTGGTCTGTCTGACGACATTCTTTGTGGACAATTCAGTATTGGTGCCGGACATAATGGAGTCAGGAAATATAGTTACTGCCCGAGAAATGGTTTATGACGGCAACTGGATTGCTCCGACGATGAATGGTGAATTGCGCTTGGAGAAACCACCGTTGCCGACATGGCTGACTGCCGTTGTTGAGATGATAGCTCCTGACAATCTGGGGTGGCAACGCGGTGTGGCAGGCTTGGCAGCCCTCCTTTTGGTGTTCTACTTTTATTGTTTTGTAAAAAACATTTTAGGAGTTGCTCCTTTTGTGTCTGCGCTGATTTTGTGTACATGCCATAATGTGATACTGATGGGACGTACGGCATCGTGGGATATATACTGTCATGCATTTATGCTGGGGGCGGTATATCATTTGGCGGTGGCAATAAAAGGAATGGGCGGGAAGTGGCGTCATTGTATCGTGGCGGGTGTGCTGGCGGGTCTTTCCATCATGAGTAAAGGGCCGGTGTCTGTTTATGCTCTCTTGCTGCCGTTTGTTATAGCGTTTGCTTTTGTGATGCGACCTTGTATCAAGGGGTGTCGGGTTGCGATTGGCGTAATGTGTGTGATTGCATTGGTGGTGGGAGGATGATGGTTTGCATATATTCATTTATCTTATCCGAATGAACTGGCTGCGGTTGTGGAAAAGGAATCGGAGGCGTGGATTAGTTATAATGTACGTCCCTGGTATTATTATTGGAAGTTTTTTTTAGAATCGGGGGTGTGGGCAGGTCTGCTGATTACGGCAACTGTCCTGCCTGTATGGAATAGGCAATTGAGACATAATAAATTGTATTTATTGCCATTGTTGTGGATGTTGGTGGCACTTGTTTTGCTGTCCTTATTGCCGGAAAAGAAGATGAGGTACATATTCCCATTGCTCATACCTGCCAGTATGTTAATGGGGGAACTGGTAGATTGGTGGAAAAAAAGTTTTGTCTGTGGTGCTGTAAAAAGAACGGATAGTCTGATATTCCGCAGTAATGTTTGGCTCGTTGCAATTGCTGTGGCACTTTTGCCCGTTGCGGGATGGATATTTATGTTTAGTTGCGGGAAGATGACTTTGTTGTTGTGGTTTGTTGTGACTTGTATCTGTTTGGGTGTGGTTCTTGTATTGGTATGGAGCGGTCTGCGTATGCGGGTGTCGTATATGGAAAACAAAGGGACGGGGATATTGTTCTATTTTTTGGAACAATACCCCCGTCCCTTTGTTCTGACGATCTTTAATCCAATAAAGTATGTTCGATCAGTATTTTAACACCGATTACAATTAAGATAAGGCCTCCGAGTAGTTCTACTTTGAGGCCTTTGATTTTTCCGAACCGGAAGCCACAGATCACTCCGCTGAAAGAAAGGAAGAAAGTAGTGAAAGCGATAACTGAAGCCGGAAACCAGATGCCCGTTTTCAGAAAAGCCATACTCACGCCGACAGCCAGGGCATCGATACTGGTCGCTACGCCGAGGGTGAAAAGCATCCGGCTAGAAAAGGTAATCAGGTGGCTATCCTCTTCTTTGAAGGATTCGTAGACCATCTTTCCACCTAAATAACTCAATAAAACAAAGGCGATCCAGTGATCGAAATCGGTGATATAATTACTGAAATGAATACCCATCGCCCATCCCAGCCAGGTCATACCCCCCTGGAATATCCCCATGGTCAAAGCCATTTTCAGAGACTTCTTGATACAGAACGGTTTCATACATATGCCGCCACTGATACTGACCGCTAAACTGTCCATAGAAAGACCGATTGCAATTAATAGGATGGTGATAAAGCTCATTGTACAAAAATTGTTCTGCAAAGATAGAAAATAAAGTAAAAAGTAAAAGGTAAAAACGAAAAGGTGACTTACCTTTGTGATGAAATTAGTGGAAAAAATGGAACTACAGACTGTTGTCAAATTGGATAAACCTTCGTTTCGGATCGATTATTCGACCCGGCTCATGATGCTGGGTTCCTGCTTTGTCGAAAATGTTGGAGCGAAGCTGGAATATTTCAGGTTCAAGACGGATATCAATCCTTGTGGTATTGTATATAATCCCCTGTCTGTGGCCGATACGCTGGAGTTGTTATTGGCCGGTAAACGATTCTCGCAGGCCGATTTATTACGAAACGGGGAACTGTGGGTGAGTCTGAGCCATCATGGACGGTTTTCCGCCAGGGAAGCCGGGGATTGTTTACAGCGTATAAATTCCAGATTGGAAAAATCGGTAGCTCATTTAAAAACGACAAATGTCCTGGTGATTACCTGGGGAACTGCCTGGGTATACCGTCATCGGCAGTTGGGACGAGTCGTTGCCAATTGTCATAAATTTCCGGCCACTGATTTCGAGCGTTTCCGATTAAGCCCCGAAGATATCGAACAAGTGTATACCGATTTATTGTCCCGCCTGCACAGTCGTTATCCGGATATGAGGGTGCTGTTCACCGTGAGCCCTATCCGGCATTGGAAAGACGGAGCACATGCCAACCAGTTGAGTAAAGCGGTATTGTTGCTGGCCATCGATAAATTGAAGCAAAGGCTGGATTATGTCTCTTATTTCCCTTCTTATGAGATCGTGATGGACGAGCTTCGGGATTATCGTTTCTATACAGAAGATATGTTACACATCTCTCCGCAAGGAATCGAATATATCTGGGAGAAGTTTCAGTCCCTGTATATGACTTCGGCAACCGAAGCGTGGATGAAGCGCATCGATAAAATAAACAAGACTTTATTACACCGACCTACAGATCCTGATTCGTCTGTTTATCAGGAATTGATGAAAAAAACAGCTCAGGAGCGTGAACGGCTTGAACGTGAACTCAGTATTTCTTTCAGTTGATTCCGGTTATTCCGCTGTTTCTGTCCCGGTCACGATATCCTGCATCGGGATTCGTTTCAGTTCATCCAGGGAAATCTCTGTTTTTACGGCATAACTGGCCGGATAAATTTTACGGATCCGGTGTAAATCAGGAATACATTCCAAACGGTTTCTGTAATTACCTACCCGGATTTTGAAATCCGGATCAAAATATTTCAAATAGGCCGGAATGTCTTGGAAGGTTTCTTCGAACTTATTCCGCATTTCCTTTAGGTTTTCGATGTTGCAGCCGAACGAACTGACCGAATGAATTTGAATCCGGTAACCTGTAAAAGTTTTCTTTTTCTCATTCAGATGGATGTGCCATTGCAGCAAATTGTCTATCGGCGTGTCACTGTCGAGGATTACCTGTCCACCGTTATGACTTTCCGTCCTGAGTTCCTGAAGAATATCGTAATGCGGTTCTGCTTCCACGATCAGGGTATCTGCTTCTTGTGCAAACAAATGTACCGGAAAAAGGAATAATATAAAGAATAAATATTTATTCATGATTTAAAATTTTTTGCGAAGATAAGGAATTTAGAGTAAATCGTGAAATATTTTCTTGATCTTGCCGCCTGGATAAAGTGTGTTTGTTCGTCAATAAAATGATTATTCAGAGATTCGGAGGGAACATTGGGGTCGACTCGCAGACGGGTTAAGGTGTGCTTTTGAGAGTGACGATATTGGTCATTGTTTGTGTTGGAAATCCCCGGGAAAAGACTACTTTGATGATGTAAATCAAGTTAAAAAAGCGTTAATACAGGAGGTCGGAGGAGTGGATATGATAAAAAGAAATAATTTTGCTTCATCAATCAAAAATAAAATTTTATGTGTCAGGCTACAGATAAACAAATCATAGAAGTACTGAAAATGGAAACGATTCCGGCATTAGGTTGTACGGAACCGGTTGCTTGTGCCTTAGCTTGTGCCCGATGTAAAGAAGAATTGGGTGGTGTTCCGGAACATATCGAAGTGTTCGTCAGTGGAAATATCTATAAGAACGGAATGGGAGTAGGTATTCCCGGTACCGGTATGACCGGACTGCCTATCGCCGCTGCTTTGGGTGCTGTTTGTGGAAAGACTGAATACGGCCTGGAAGTATTGAAGGAAGTTTCTGCTTGTAATAATTTGGCTGTTGCTAAATCTTTATTGGACAAGCAGGCTGTCGTTATCCATTTGAAAGAAGATGCTCCCGATAAATTGTATGCAGAAGCCATCTGTAAGAAAGGCAACGATACGGTAAAAACAGTGATTGTCCACGGGCATACCAATATTATTCTGGTTGAAAAGAACGGGAAAGCAGTTTATCGTAAAGATTTTACGCCGGTAGCTGCCGAAAAGAGCGATCGTGTTGAATTAAGTATAGCCCGGATCTGGGAATTTATCCACCGGATCGACGTTGCAGAGATCGAGTTTGTATTGGAAGGTGCTGAAATGAACAAAGCGATTTCGGCTGAAGGTTTGAAGAGTGAATACGGTCTGCAGATCGGTAAGACCTTAAAAGAAAATATCGACAAAGGGTTGTTGGAAAACGACTTTTTGAACAATGCCTTGATTTGTGCCACCGCAGCTTCCGATGCTCGGATGGACGGTTGTGAGAAACCGGTGATGACTAATTCCGGTAGTGGAAATCAGGGAATTACGGTTTATCTTCCTGTCGTCGTGGCTGCCGAACAATTCGGTTGTTCCCGGGAGCAATTGATCCGGGCCTTGGCTTTGAGTAATCTGGTAGCTGCCCATATCCATTATTATATGGGACACCTTTCTGCTTTGTGTGGAATTCTGATTGCCGGTACGGGAGCTGCTTCGGCGATTACTTATCTGATGGGGGGAACCTACGAACAGGTAGTCAACACTATTAAGACTATGTGTTCCAACCTGACCGGAATGATGTGTGACGGAGCGAAACAAGGTTGTGCCCTGAAAGTATATTCCGGCGTTTCTGCTGCCGTACAGGCCGCTCTGTTATCCATGAAAGGAATCAAAACTCACAATGACGGTATTATTGAAGAAGATATTGAAAAAACGATCCGCAATGTCGGAATCATCGGTACCACCGGTATGGAACAGACCGATAAGACGATTCTGAACATTATGTGTCGGAAACAATAATAATTTTTCTCTACATACTATTCCCCGGAATTTTGGTGTTTTACAGACCACGATTCCGGGATTTTTTTATTTGATTTTCCCGGATTAATTCCAGATTCAATTTGTACACAACAAATTTAATATGTATCTTTGTTCCCTGTTCTTACAAAGAGATAATCAAGTAGTTCGAATGTTAAAAAAACGAACGATTAAAACAGTTATGTTTCGAATCTCTTTTCTTTTTCTGACTATTTTATAATCTTCCCCTAATCAATCTTTTCAAAATTTATTCATTAACCTCCCCAGCTATTTTTTATTACAAATTTAATCGTTCGTTTTTTTTGTAAACATATTGCCGACAAATTTGTACGATCAATTCAAATTTTCAATATGTTCTGTGTTTTATAATCTTATCTATCATTCTAAACGATAGTTTTCTTTTCAGTTTATTTCTTCTCCCGGCTGCCCGAGCTCCTTTTCA
>OLGI01003166.1_pt1 | contig 10507 bp, 9 predicted proteins | sample 1605221 | NCBI WGS metagenome assembly OLGI01 (sample SAMEA3888915, study PRJEB22519) | human gut metagenome | biome: human gut; feature: human-associated habitat; material: faeces | place: Denmark | collected 2010
CGATACCGCCGCAAATCAGGGTATCCACGCCCCGCTGCATCAGAAATCCCGCCAGCGCGCCGTGGCCGCTGCCATTGGTGTCGACCACTTCGGAGGCGACGATCCTGTCACCGTCGATCTCATAGATCTTGAACTGCTCGGTGTGGCCAAAGTGCTGGAAGATCTGGCCGTTTTCGTAGGTAACTGCAATTTTCATGTTTGCTTCTCCTTTGTGTTGTTGCATATTCGAATGGGTATCTTCTGATTTTGTCCGGCAGCACTGTGTGCAGCGCGCCTGCTCCTGCCCGCCGCAAATACGGTAGCTGCCGCCGGTGATGACGAGCTTTCTGCCATATACAAGGCACGCGGCGATCTTGCGCCGGGCGCTCTCATAGATCTCCTGCACGGTGGAGCGGGAAATGTCCATCTGCGCGGCGCACTGCTGGTGCGTGCGCTGCTCGAGATCGACAAGCCGGATGACCTCATACTCATCCAGCGTCAGCAGAATGGGAGCCGCCTCCTCATGTCCCTGCGGGCAGAAGGTGTCGACCTGCGGCGCATCGCAGATCCGCCGGCATCGCGGTGGTCTCGGCATAGCGTCACCTCCAAGGCTTTTATTTTCGGTATATGCCGATTATAATGCCGCTGCGCGCGTTTGTCAACACCTTTGTGCGCACCACCGGGCAACAAAAAAAGAAAGGGCGCTCGCCCTTTCTTTTTTCTGTGTTTGACTCAATGCCGGTCGGCCACGAGGCGCTTGGCCACGTCGGTCAGCATGGAATAATAGCCGAGCTTGTTGACGTGGATGCCGTCACCGCCGCAATCCGGGTTGAGGCCGCCCGTGTCGTTGCGCAGGTGCGTCGTGACGTCGATAAACCCGTAGCCCGCCTGCTCGACGGCCGCCTTGGCCGCAGCGTTGTAGCGGTCGATCTTATCGTTCGAGGCGAAGTTTGACCCGGCATCGATCGGCGTGATCGATGCGACATAGAGCTTTGCCGACGGCAGCTCCGCCTGCGTGTCGGCGAGGAAGCTGAGGTAGTTCTGGCAGTACGTCTCCTCGCTGGTCATATTGATGTCGTTCATACCCATGGAGAAAATGACATACTTCGGGTCGATGACCTTCAGCGCCTCAAGCGCGGTATACGTACCGCCGGCGATATCAAATGTATATTCCCGCAGGCTGCGGATGCCGACATTTCCGGTCGCGACGACCATATCCTTCGGCAGTACATCATAGACGAACAGGCCGCTGCAGATGCTGTCGCCGACAAATGCACAGTCGGACAGCTGCACCAGCTCGTCGTTGTCAAACGAATAGCCGCCATACGGCGGGAGCTCGATCGACGGCGTCGCGCTGACGGTCTCCTCTGCCGGCGGCGCGGTCGGCGTAGGCGTAGTCTCCGCCGGCGTGGGCTGGCTGTGCGATTTCCTGAGCGCCATAATTACCGGGATCGACACCGCCACAAGGACCACACACAGGATGATGATAACATTGCGCGCCGTCTTTTTCTGTTTGCCTTTGCGTTCCACTTGCTGAAAACATCCCTTCCAAACAAACTGTTCTCTTACTATAGCACGCAAAACCGGTTCTGTCGAGGGGTGTCACATACGTTTTCGCGTCACAAAAACGGGATGCGGCAAACGCGCCGTCGCATGCATCGGGATGCGCCATTTTCAAATGCGTAATCATTTGCAAGGAGAATCGTTTTTGGGAGAACGACACAACCAACCATTGCACGTCAACAAAGAAATCCGAGCGATAAGGGGAGGCGCACAGCGGCCTCTTTTCCCTGTGCCGAGACTGGGAGACGAAGGATTTCCCGGCGGCGCATAAAGCCAATCATCCAGCGGCACAGTGTCCCGGTTCCGGCGAGGACGGCATCCGGCACACGGCGTGCCAAACCGTGGGGGGGAGCAAAACGAACATAAACAAGGCGGCATTATCCCGCTCTCATTGTGATACCATCCGAAATCGCAAAAATGCCTTGAAAAAATATTGTTTTTCTGATCCTTTCGGTCTAATATCACAGTATAAAAACATTCTGCCAAAAAAATCAATTTATCGTGGAGGTATTGCTATGCAGAAGCTGGAAAAGCTGTACGAAGGCAAGGCCAAGATGGTCTTTCGCACCGACGACCCCGAACTGCTGATCGTCGAATACAAGGACGACGCCACCGCCTTTAACGGCGAAAAACGGGGCACCATCGCCGGAAAAGGCGTCATCAACAACCGGGTGACCAACCACCTGATGACACTGCTGGAGGAGCAGGGCGTGCCCACCCACTTCGTGCGGGAGCTTTCCGACCGGGAGACCCTCGTCAAGAAGGTCACCATCGTCCCCCTCGAGGTCATCGTCCGCAACATCTCCGCCGGCTCCTTCGCCAAGCGGTACGGCGTGGAGGAGGGCATTGTGTTTGACGCCCCCACCATCGAGTTCTCTTATAAAAACGACAGTCTCGGCGACCCGCTCATCAACTCCTACCATGCGCTGGCCCTGAAGCTGGCAACGGCTGAGGAGCTGGAGCAGATCAAGGCGCTGGCCTTCCGGGTCAACGACCTGCTCAAGGGCATCATGAAGGGCATCGGCATCGACCTTGTGGACTTCAAGCTGGAGTTTGGCCGTCTGCCCGACGGCAGCATCGTCCTCGCCGACGAGATCAGCCCCGACACCTGCCGCCTCTGGGACGAGACGACCCACGAAAAACTGGACAAGGATCGTTTCCGCCGTGACCTCGGCAATGTGGAGGGCGCATATCAGGAGATCCTGCGCCGTATGCTCGGCGCGTAACGGGGCGCGGGCCTATGTTTTCAAAGATTCATGAGGAATGCGGCGTTTTCGGCATTTACAGCAGCGGCGGGACGGATGTTGCCGGACTGACTTACAGCGCCTTATTCGCGCTCCAGCACCGGGGACAGGAGAGCTGCGGCATTGCCATCAACGACGACGGCGTCATATCGGGATATAAGGACCTTGGCCTTGTCGGTGAGGTCTTCCCTCCCGAGCGCCTGCAAAAGCTCGGCGGAGGCCAGCTGGCGGTGGGTCACGTCCGCTACGCCACAACCGGCAGGAAGAGCCGCGAAAACGCCCAGCCCCTGATCATCAATCATATCAAGGGCAGCATGGCGCTCGCCCACAACGGCAACCTGACAAACGCCGCCGAGCTGCGGGAGGCGCTGGAGCTCAACGGCGCGATATTCCACACCACCAGCGACACCGAGGTCATTGCCTATACCATCACCAACGAGCGTCTGCGGGCCTCCTCCATCGAGGAGGCGGTCTCTGCCGCCATGGACAGGATCAAGGGCGCGTACTCGCTGGTCATCATGTCGCCCCAGAAGCTGATCGCCGTCCGGGATCCCCACGGTTTCCGGCCGCTCTGCATCGGAAAGCTGGGAGACGGCTGGGTCTTTGCCTCCGAGAGCTGCGCGCTGGACGGCATCGGTGCACAGTTCGTGCGGGACGTGCGCCCCGGCGAGATCGTCATCGCGGACAAGGGCGGCCTGCGCAGCATAACCACTCACTGCGGCCAGTGCCCCCGCTCGCTGTGCGTCTTTGAGTACATCTACTTCGCCCGTCCGGACTCCGTCATAGACGGCAGCTGCGTCCACACCGCGCGGCAGCGCGCCGGGGCCTTTCTGGCACTCGAGCACCCCGTTCAGGCGGACGTGGTCATCGGCGTTCCGGACTCCGGCCTGGACGCCGCCCTCGGCTATTCCAAGCAGTCCGGCATCCCGTACGGCGTGGGCTTCATCAAAAACAAGTATATCGCCCGCACCTTTATCCAGCCGGAGCAGAGCCAGCGGGAGAAATCCGTCAACATCAAGCTCAACACCATCTCCTCCACCATCCGCGGCAAGCGCGTGGTACTGATCGACGACTCCATCGTCCGCGGCACCACCTGCGCCCACATCGTAAAGCTCGTCCGCGAGGCCGGCGCGACGGAGGTTCATATGCGTGTGTCCGCGCCGCCGTTCCTCAACCCCTGCTATTTCGGGACGGACGTCGACTCCCGCGAGAACCTCATCGCATGCAGCCACACGATCCCGGAGATCGCGCAGATCATCGGCGTCGACTCCCTCGGATATCTCAGCACCGACAGCGTAACAAAGCTGGCCGAGTGCGGCGAGGGCTTCTGCACCGGCTGCTTCACGGGGGAATATCCCGTTGAGGTGCCGGAGAAAAAGGCCAAGTTCCGCTTTGAACGCGGACTCAGCGAAAAGGAATGACGCCGCTCGCGTGCCTTTACGCTGATGCCAACAAAAAACCGGCCGCTCATGCATGCAAAAACCCCCGCGCTTGTCATTGCGATAAGCGCGGGGGTGACTATTTGTGCAGCAGGCGTTACCGCTTGCTCTCCCGGTTGATGCGGATCAGAAAGAACACGATGACCGAAACCAGAAAAAGCGGCGCTGCGATGATCTGTGCTCTCATGCGAATTCCTCCCATCAGCGGATGCGCGATCTTGTTCCTTTTCTTTGAATAACAAGAAATCCCCCCCATGACCCAACGGTCACGGGGAGGATTTCAAATGTTTGGTGGAGACGGAGGGATTCGAACCCTTGACCTCTCGGATGCGAACCGAACGCTCTCCCAGCTGAGCTACGCCCCCACAAGGCTTGTTTATTATAGCACATTTTTCACATTTGTAAAGACCTTTTTTTCTTCCGGCGCATATTTGTGCGAAAAAGTCCCGAAAAAGAAAATTGCTTCCCGCTCTTGCGCAATCGCCGCTTTTGTAGTAGAATACTTGCACGTGGCCATTGACAAGGCTGCACTAGTCGGGGAGCCAGCGGTGTCCTGTACCTGCAATCCGCTATAGCAGGGATGAATTCCCGCCCCCGGATAGGTTGATGTGTCGTCTGCCCGCAGTAAGCGGCGTTGAAGGTTCGGTCCCGCGCAACGGAGCCTTGTGAACCATGTCAGGCGGGGAACCGAGCAGCATTAAGCAGGTCACTCCGTGTGCCGTGGGGGCGCCGAGCCCGAGCTGGCTGCTGTGGTAACGGGCATGTCGTCTATTCAAAGGTGGGTGTGCAGTCTTGTCAATGGTCACGTTTTTTATGTTTTCCGTTCCCGGAGGTGACGCGCGCAAATGATGTATCAGGCGCTCTATCGCAAATACCGGCCGAAGACGTTTGACGACGTTGTCGGTCAGGAACATATTACCGAGACGCTGAAAAAGCAGGTCGAGACCGGTCGGCTGTCCCACGCCTATCTGTTCATCGGCACGCGCGGGACCGGCAAAACCACCTGCGCCAAGATCCTGGCCAAGGCGGTCAACTGCGAGCATCCGGTCAACGGCAATCCGTGCAACCAATGCGCCGCCTGCCGCGGTATCGACGACGGGTCGGTCCTCGACGTGGTCGAGCTGGACGCCGCGTCCAACAACGGCGTCGACAACGTGCGCGCCCTGCGCGATGAGGCGGTGTTTTCCCCCGCCAGCGTGCGCAAGCGCGTGTATATCGTCGACGAGGTGCACATGCTCAGCAACTCGGCGTTCAATGCCCTGCTGAAGATCCTTGAAGAGCCGCCGGAGCACCTCATGTTCATCCTCGCAACGACGGAGCTGCACAAAGTCCCGGCGACGATCCTGTCCCGCTGCCAGCGACATAGCTTCAAGCGCATCCCGGTCGACACGATCACCGCGCGCCTGAACTATGTGGCGCAGCAGGAGCACCTGAATCTGCAGCCGGATGCGGCCGCGCTGCTCGCCCGCATGGCGGACGGCGGTATGCGCGACGCGCTCACACTGCTCGACCAGTGCTGCGGAAACGATTGTATCTCGACCGACGCGGTCATCTCCGCCATCGGTCTTGCCGGAAACCTGCGCACGGCGCAGCTTTTGCGAAGCGTTGCCGCCGGCGACACCGCAGGCGCGCTCGAACAGTTCCGTGAGCTCTGGCAAGATGGGAAAGACCCCTCTGCCCTGCTCGACGAGCTGAGTATGCTCCAGCGTGACCTGCTCATGCAGGCCGTTGCGCCGCGCGGCGGCCGGGAGCTGCTCTCCGGCGCATATGACCCGGTCACGCTGGATGAGCTCTCCGGTGCATTTTCGTCCGCGCAGCTGCTGGCAAACCTTCAGAGCATCCAGCAAACACTCGGCGCGATGGCATCGCAGCCCAACCCGCGCATCGCGGCGGAGTTGTGCCTGATCCGGCTCTGCCGGCCGGAGCTGTGCGACGATGTGCCGACGCTGTGCGCACGCATGGACAAGCTCGAACAGACCGTATACAGCGGGGCGATCCCCGCGCCGCGCGCATCTGCGCCCGCGCCGAAGGCGATGCCTGAGCCGAAACCGGTACTTGACGACGTTCCCCCATGGGAGCCGCCCGCACCGCCGGTCTCTGCGCCGAAGGCAAAACCCGAGCCGAAACCGGTACACGACGACGTTCCCCCTTGGGAGCCGCCCGCGCCGCCGGTCTCCGCACCGAAGGCAAAGCCCGAGCCGAAACCGGTGCACGACGACGTCCCCCCATGGGAGCCGCCAGAGACCGTTCCCGCTCCCATTCCGGAGCCGACCCCGGAACCCATCCCGGAGCCCGAACCCGAGCCGATCCCGGAGCCGGTGTCCGCACCCGCGCCGGAGGCTGTACCCGCAGAAGCGGGCACATTTGACTGGCAGGCGCTGTGCGCATACATGGAGCGCGAGCTGCCGGTCGGCATCTATCATTTTCTGCTTGACCCGCTGCAGGCGGCCGGTGAGCTGGCCGACGGCACGCTGACCCTGCACCTGAACAAAGCTCCGGCTTATCCGATGTTCAACAAGCCCGAGATCGCGGAGAAATTCCGTCTGGCCGTGCAGACACTGACCGGGCAAAATGTCCGCGTGGTCATGCAGCCGATGGACACAGCGACCCAGATCAAGCAGCGGCAGATCGAGGAGCTGACACGCTTCCCGAACGTAACGATCCGATAAAAAATTTTTTGATTCACAGGAGGATACAAACATGGCAAGAGGCGGTTTTCGCGGCGGTTATGGCGGCATGAATCAGGCCAACATGATGAAGCAGGCGCAGAAGATGCAGCAGGACTTCCTGCGGATGCAGAAGGAGCTGGAGGAAAAAGAGTTCACGGCGAAGGCCGGCGGCGGCATGGTCACGGCCGTTGTCGACGGCAACCGTGAGGTCACCAAGATCGAGATCAAGCCCGAAGCGGTCGATCCCGATGATGTCGAGATGCTAGAAGATCTGGTGCTGGCAGCCGTCAACGAGGCGCTGCGCCAGTACGAGGCGGCCTCTGATGCCACGGTCAACAAGATCGCCGGCGGCATGAAGCTCGGCTTCTGATGAAACAGCGGCACGCACCGTTTTGTAAAAAACGGTGCGTGCCTTTTTATTTGCGCAAAAAAGCGTGCTCCTCGCGCTGGACAAGGCCGAGCGCCGGGTCAAAACAGGCGCGGCCGCGCAGGACACAGGTCTTGCCGTAGCGGGCGCGCAGATTGTCGAGCGTGATATCGAGCCGGCGCGCGCGTGCGCGGCGCTCCGCATCCTCGAACAGGTCCATCTGATGCGGCGCACACGCAGGCTGGAGATCCAGCGCACGCACGCCGATGCTGCGCAGCGGCTCGGGCCAAAGGTGTGCCTGCTCACACAGCGCCAGCGCCGCATCCAGCACCTCGCTCGTCAGATCCGTCGGATGGCGCAGCGCCATGCGGTGGCTGCACCAGCGCAGGTCCGCCGTGCGCACGCTCAGCTCTACCGTGCGGCACTGATACCCCTCCAGCCGCAGACGCGCACCCACGCTCTCGGAAAGCGACAGCAGCGCCGCGCGCGCATCCGCCTCGCAGATCAGGTCACGCGGCGCGGTGGCGCTGTTGCCGATGGACTTCGGCGGCGGCAGATCCTCCACCCGGTGCACCGGCGCGGGGTCATAGCCGTTGGCATAGGCGTGCAGCTGCACCCCGCTCTTGCCGAAGCGCTGCCGGAGCATATCCGCATCCGCCGCCGCGAGCGCGCCGACCGTGCGGATGCCCAGCCGCTCAAGCTGCCGCACCGAGCTGCGCCCGGCAAAGAGCAAGCTGCCCACCGGCAGCGGCCAGACCATGTCGGCAAAACGTGCGCGGTCAATGACCGTCACGGCGTTCGGCTTGCGGTAGTCAGAGCCGAGCTTTGCAATCACCTTACACCACGACACGCCGACGCTCACCGTCAGCCCTGTGGCATCGAGCACGCGCTGCCGCACCGCCTGCGCCGTCTGCAGCGCGTCCTCATGGCCGACGCAGCCGGTCATGTCCAGCCAGCACTCATCCATGCCGAACGGCTCGCACCGGTCGGTGAAGTCGGCATACACCTGCCGCACACGGCGTGAATAATCGTAGTACAGGTCAAAATCCGGCGGCAGGATCGTCAGCTCCGGGCACTGCTGCCGCGCCGCCCAGAGCGTCATGCCCGTGCGCACACCGGCGGCACGCGCCATCTGATCCTTGGCTAAAATGATGCCGTGGCGCAGCTCCCGCTCCCCGCCGACCGCCACCGGCCGGCCGCGCAGCTCCGGATGGCGCAGCAGCTCGATGCTCGCATAGCAGGCGTTGATATCCGAATGTAAGATCATGCGTTCCATGTTCATGTTCTCCTGCAAAGAGATTGCCTTTATTATAAATCTCTTTGCAGGATATTTAAAGCGTTTTCTTCTCTTTTTCGGATATTCTTCTTGTGTTTTTTCGTCGGATGCGATATATTATGTTTGAGGTGCTGCATATGTACAAAACCTTTGGCGAAACGATCGCTTCCCTGCGCCGCGCACACGGTATGCGTCAGCAGGCGCTGGCTGAGGCCATGGCTGAGGCCGGGATGCCGGTGTCGAATCAGGCGGTTTCAAAGTGGGAAAATGACGCCACGCTTCCAAACGCGCAGCAGTTTCTGACGCTCTGCCGCGTGCTGGACGTGGATGATATCGCGGGCACGTTCTCCGGCGGGGATGCCGGCGGTCTGCTTGCGGGGCTGAATGCAGAGGGGCGCCGCCGCGCGCTGGAATACATCGCGCTGCTGCGCGAGAGCAAGCGCTTTGCCGCCGCGCCCGAAGTGCCCGCGCTGCGCAGCCTGCCGCTGTACTCGCTGGCCGTCTCGGCCGGGACGGGACAGTTTCTCGACGGCGAGAGCTATGAGATGCAGCCGGTCGGTCCGGAAGTGCCGGAGGAGGCAAACTTCGGCGTGCGCGTTGCGGGCGACAGCATGGAGCCGCGCTTTCACGACGGGCAGACCGTCTGGGTGCACCAGCAGCCGACGCTCGCACCCGGCGAGATCGGCGTGTTTCTCTACGACGGCAGCGCCTATCTCAAACAGCTCCGGCGCGACGGAGGGCGCGTTTGGCTGCACTCGCTCAACCCGGCCTATCACGATCTGGAGATCTCGGACGCCTTTCCCCTGCGCGTGCTCGGGAAAGCCGTGTCCTGACAAAAAGCAGAAAACTCCCTGCGGAACTCAGATTCCGCAGGGAGTTTTCGCATCATGCCTCGTTCCAGTGCAGCAGCCGCTCACCCAGCTCTGCGACGGTCTGCACCACTGCCGCCGCACCGGCGGCCTCCAGCTCACCGGGCTCTGCATAGCCGTAATACACGCCGAGACACGGCACACCGCAGGCAGCGGCGCCGGTGACGTCATACTTCCGGTCGCCGACCATGAGCGCCGCCTCGGGCGCGGTCTGCGTCTCGGCGAGCGCGGCCGCAACGACCTCTGCCTTCGTGCTGCGCGTGCCGTCGTATTCGCAGCCGATCACGCAGTCAAAGAGCCGCTCAAGATCGAACCGCTGCAGGATCGAGCACGCCATCGGCGTGGGCTTCCCGGTCGCAACTGCGACGCGAAAACCGTGCGCACGCAGCCGCTCGAGCAATTCCGGAATGCCGGGATAGAGCGTGCACTCATAGATGCCGACAGGCAGATACCGCTCCCGGTAGCGTGCGACCGCCGCCTGCGCCTGCTCGGGCGTCATGGCATACAGCTCCGAGAACGAATCGAGCAGCGGCGGACCGACAAACTTGCGCAGACGCGCCGTGTCCGTCTCGTGGATGCCGAAGCCCTCAAGCGCATACTGCACGCTGCGCAGGATGCCCTCACCGGTGTCAAAGAGCGTGCCGTCAAAATCAAATAATATCGTCTTGATCATAGAAACTCTCCCTCGTCAGGATGAAAAAAGGATAGCATCCCGGGGCGAAATTGTCAACGGCTGCGCCGGCTGCATACGCTGTAGCAACCATGAAAATGTGAGGTTTCGCCATGAACAACGCACTGGAAACACGCTACTTTCTCAGCGCCATGACCGGCGCGGGCTACTACGCGCTGCACCGGCAGTTCCTTCGACCGCCGGAGCGCTATTTCTGCATCCTCAAAGGCGGGCCGGGCTGCGGCAAGTCCACCTTCCTGCGCCGCGTCGGCGACGCGGGGCGCGCCGCCGGGCTCTCGGTCGTCTGGCTGCACTGCGCGGGCGACCCGGCCTCGCTCGACGGCGTGTATTTCCCGCAAAAGCACGCCGGCTTCTTTGACGGCACGGCACCGCACACCGTCGAGCCTGCCCTCTTCGGCGCGAGCGGTGAA
>OLGI01003172.1_pt1 | contig 10497 bp, 11 predicted proteins | sample 1605221 | NCBI WGS metagenome assembly OLGI01 (sample SAMEA3888915, study PRJEB22519) | human gut metagenome | biome: human gut; feature: human-associated habitat; material: faeces | place: Denmark | collected 2010
ATAGAGGCAAATGCTAAACAGACATATTATAAAATGTTTGATGTTGTTCTAGAAAATGAAAATTTTAAGTTTCAAAAGCGAACAAAAAATCCACCGCAAAATGAAGTGAATGCTATGCTTAGTTATGGATATACATTACTATATGGACTTATTTTATCAATTCTTAATCGTAGTAGTTTATTTCCACAAATTAGTTTTATACATAGTTTAAGTAAAAACTCAGATTCATTACAATATGATCTGGCGGACATTTTTAAACCCGTGTATATAGATAGAATGGCTTTAAGATTGATTCGTAAAAAACAGATAAAACAATCTCATTTTCAATATAAACCAGACGGAAGATGTTACTTAAGTAAAGAAGGGACAAAGGTATTTATTGAAGAATTCAATACTTTATTACAATCCACAATCGTATATTCAAAGCGAAATTATAGTTATCGCTCTATATTATCAAAAGAAGTACACCGGTTATCTGAATACATTAAAGATAAGTCTAATACACTTGATTTTTTTGTAATGAAACGGTGAGATTATGTACGTTATATGTGTGTATGATGTTAACGAAAAGACATGTGCTAAAGTAATGAAAATATTAAGAAGATACTTGTTTCATATCCAAAAATCTGTTTTTGAAGGAACTTTAACACCCAAACAATTTAGTACTTTAAAGGAAGAACTGCATAAAGTTACAAGTGATGAGGATTCAGTATTGTTTTATTTTTCATATAATGAAAAGCAGATATATAAAGAAGGATTGGATAAAGTGAATGAATCTCTAAATATTTTAATTGATTGATCATTCGACCAACGACATATCTTTTGATCAAAAAAGGCCACATTTCCATTTAAAAAATAGAGGTGGTCGAAAAAAATCGACATATTTTACTAATGATTACTGAATTTTAAAGTGTTTATAGCCATTTTTGTAGTAAAATACTACGTATCTGGCAAAAAATTGCTATTGAATATCGTTCTTATAAAGGATTAACGCAACAACAACTTATTTAATAAACTTATAAACTTATGTTGAATATTGTTCTTATAAAGGATTAACGCATTAACTATGTTACTAACTGTGTATATAACTGTCTGTTGAATATTGTTCTTATAAAGGATTTGAATTATGGTTGTTTAAACAAAAAAGAAGTATTGCTACTTCTTAGGTGCTATATTAACTGCCACATACTCACATATACCCTCTGTTCTTATAGGAAAACCCCCACCAACAAGGCCGGAGCTAATGATTTTGTGTAGTGCTTGAATGTTTCTTTTCCGTAATTGTCCGTAAAGTCGGGTTGTAGATGGTAAGAGAAAGATAGTGGAAACATTTGACCGTTGTGGGTGTGACCACTGAGTTGAGGTCGACATTATTTTTAATGTTTTCTTTTGTTCCTTGGGGTTGGTGGTCTAGGACAATGTTGTAGGTTTTGTTTGTAAGATGGTAGTCTTTTGTTTTCTTTTGGTTTTTGTTTGTGTAGTCTTTCCTGTCGATTAGAGTTATGTTGCTTAAATGTACTTCTTGATCATTTAGAATGATAATGTTGTTTTTAGTGAATTTTATCTTGTTTTCGTGATTACCATATACAAGATAAACAGGGGCTACTTTAGTAAGTCTTTTGAGTTGTTTAAATAGGATTTCCATACCATCTTTGGATGTGGATTCATAGACGAAGTCTTTACCTAGTAGATAGAAATTTGGTGTTTGTGATTTCTTTTGTTGTTGTGATATTGTAGGTGGTTTTATGGATGGTATACATATTCACAGACCAAAAGTAACGATGGAAGTGGATATGATGGCTGAAAGAAGTATGCATATTACTGGTTTTCTTTTTTTGAATAGAATTAATAATACAAGTAAACAAAATGGTGCATGTACGGCCTACATGGCTTGATATGTGCGCATATTTCAACAATTTAATAGTAATGCGATACATGCGTATCGTATTTTTTTGTTGAGTTTGTTTTTTAACAGTTGATTTAATAGATGCATAATACTAATTCTAAAGTGAGGATTCCCATTTGAAGATAGATTATACTATCACTTCTTTTTGTTCTTATCTTACAGCATTGTTAGAAAGAATTTTTGTGCTTTGCAGTATAATAAAGTGGGTGAGAATATGTATAAAATAATGATTGTAGAAGATGATGAACTCATCTCAAAAAAATTAGAATCTTTTCTGAAATCTTGGAACTATAGTGTTGAAAGAGTTACAGATTTTTACAATGTGATGGATGTATTTCATTCCTTTAATCCAGATTTAGTGTTAATGGATATAACACTGCCTTATTTAAATGGATATTTATGGACGGAAAAGATTCGTGAAGAATCCAAAGTTCCAATTATCTTTATTTCAAGTGCTACAGACAATATGAGTATTGTGATGGCTATCTCTAAGGGCGCGGATGATTTTGTATGTAAACCATTTGATTTAAATGTTCTAGCTGCTAAAATAACAGCTATCTTACGTCGTAGCTATGACTTTGTATCCAATCATAATATCCTTGAATATCAAGGTGTACGCTTTAATTTAGATGATAATACGGTATGTTTTCAATCTTCTCAAATGGAACTGAGTAAGAATGAGGCTAAGATCCTACGTTTACTTATGGAAAAGAAGGGGACGATTGTATCTCGAGATAATCTAATGGAATATTTGTGGAAGACGGATTTTTATGTGGATGAAAATGCACTGAGTGTGAATGTGAATCGTTTGCGTAAAAAGTTAGAGAGTATTGGCATTGTGGATTTTATTCAAACAAAAAAAGGATTGGGATATAAGATATGAAGTTGTTTAGTCATTATTTAAAAGATCGACGTTTGTTTATAGTTATATATACTTTTAGTCTTTTGACATGTTATGTTGTATTTAAACTCTATAATCTAGAACTTGAAGCTTTTACATATGCATTCATGATTTTATGTGTTTTGTTGGTGGTATGTTTCTTTTGGGATTACCACAAATATTGTAAGAAACACCAAACCTTAGTAACACTTCAATCAAATAGTAATGTTTCTTTGTCTTGCAATCTTCAAGATTCTTCATTGATGGGAGAGGATTATCATAAAATCTTAGTGGCTATGAAAGAGTATCATGATGAGTATGTTATTTCTTCAGAAAATAAAATGCATGATTTAGAAGATTATTTTACGATGTGGGTACATCAGGCTAAGCTACCCATTGCCGCTATGAAATTGTTGCTTGAAGATGAGAAGTTGAGTCGTAGTGAAATTAAGCTACAGTTATTACGCATGGATCAATATACAGATATGGTTTTAGCCTATTTACGCTTAAATAGTACGCACACAGATTTCTTATTTAAAGAATTAGAATTGGATGATTTGATTCGACAATCGATTCGCCGTTTCTCAACAGAATTTATTCGTAAACACATTCAGTTGAATTTTAAAGAAACCGGAGATGTTATTTTGAGTGATGAAAAGTGGCTTGTGTTTGTGTTGGAACAAATTCTTTCGAATAGTCTTAAATATACCAATGAAAATGGTTTGATATCTATATATATGAAGACTAAACATGTCTTAGTTATTGAAGATACGGGTATTGGTATTAGTGCAAGTGATCTAAATCGTGTATTTGAAAAGGGATATACAGGCATAAATGGGCGTAGTGATAAAACGGCAAGTGGTCTAGGTCTATATTTGTGTAAGAATATTTTAGATATGTTGAATCATAAAATAACAATTGAATCGAGTGTTGGTAAAGGGACTCGAGTGATATTAGATCTTACGCATTTTGAAGGAAGAATTGAGTAATCTTACAATCTTGTAAGATGAGTGTTAGCTGAATCGATGGCTGCATTTTTGAATTCTTTGTAGAATTTTGATGTACATGGAGGTAATGAATATGGCATTATTGGAAGTAAAAAATTTAAAAAAAGTATATACAACAAGATTTACACAGAATCAAGTACAGGCATTGAGTAATGTTAATTTTAGTGTAAATAAAGGTGAATATGTCGCTATTATGGGAGAGTCTGGATCAGGTAAGACAACACTATTAAATATCTTGGCTGCTTTAGATAAACCAACAAGTGGACAAGTCTTATTACATGGTAAAGATATTACGCATATTTCAGAAAAGGAAATTGCGAACTTTCGAAGAGAACATTTAGGCTTTGTATTCCAAGATTTTAATTTATTAGATAATTTTAATAATCGCGATAATATTTTCTTGCCTTTGGTTTTAAGCAAGAAAAAATATCCAGAAATGAAAAAAAGATTGGAACCTATCGCAAAACAATTAGGGATTGAGGGTATTTTAGATAAGTTTCCATATGAAATTAGTGGTGGACAAAAGCAGCGTGTAGCTGTAGCTCGTGCCATCATCACAAATCCAGATCTAATTTTGGCCGATGAGCCAACGGGGGCTTTGGATTCAAAGAGTACAGAGGAACTTTTACATTTATTTGGAACAATCAATGAAAATCAACAGACGATTGTGATGGTTACCCATTCAACAAAGGCGGCAAGTCATGCGTCTCGCGTTCTGTTTATTAAGGATGGAAAAATCTTCCATGAAATTTATAAGGGAAACAAGAATTTAGATCAGATGTACCAATGTATTAGTGATACGTTGACATTATTAGCTACAGGTGGTGTTCATCATGAGTAGAGCTTTCTATTTAAATTTAGCTGTAGATAATTTGAAGAAGAATGCGCGTACCATCATTCCTTATATATTAACGAGTGTCTTAACGACAATGATGTTGTATATGGTCGTCTCTTTGGCAACTAATCCGCATTTAGATGAAATTGTAGGGGGAACATCAATAAAGCAGTTATTAGGTTTTGGCGTTGTGATTATTGAAATATTTGCGTTTATTTTCTTGTTCTATACACATAGTTTCTTGATTAAAAGAAGACAAAAAGAATTCGCATTATTCTCTATATTGGGAATGGAAAAGAAACACTTAGCTCGTGTATTATTTTATGAAACTGCGATTACTTTATTTGTATCATTAGCTTTAGGTATTGGTTTAGGTATCTTGTTTGATAAAGCGATGTTTTTAATCATTGCAAAAATGATTGGTGCAGATATTGTACTCGGCTTCTACTTTTCTTTTTTTAGCATGAGACAATGCGCTCTTGTGATTGGATTGATTTATGTATTGATCTATTTCTATTCTATGATTCGTATTCATATTTCAAGTCCAATTGAATTGCTTCATTCCAATCATATGGGCGAAAAAGAGCCTAAGGCCAAATGGTTTCTTTCTATTATTGGTATTCTTTGTCTAGGTATTGGATACTATTTATCAATTACTACTAAAAATCCTTTAAGCGCACTCTACGTTTTCTTTGTGGCTGTAGTACTCGTTATTGTTGGAACCTATTTATTATTTACATCGATTTCGGTCACTTTCTTAAAATTAATGAAGAAAAACAAGAATTACTATTATAAGACGAATCACTTTATTAGTATTTCTGGCATGATGTATCGTATGAAACAAAATGCCGTAGGACTTGCGAATGTTTGTATTCTTTCAACAATGGTTTTAGTCATGTTGTCGACAACACTAAGTATGTGGTCAAGTATTGATCGTGTTGTGGATTCACAATATCCTAGAAGTGTAATGGGAAATGGATATGGGGATGCTTCAAATATTGATTTTGATGAAATGAGTGAAGAGCTGATTCGTATGGGCATTGTTCCAAAGAATCTTCTTGCGTATAAAAGATTGGATTATGCTGGATATTTAAAGAATGGCACTTTGATTACGGATTACCAGAATGAGGGGATGAATGCAGTAAATGAGATTCAAGAATTTTATTGTCTTCCACTAAAAGATATTCAGGACTATGAAAATATCAAGGGGTCTTTAAAGCCGAATGAAATTTATGTGTATTCCAATGTAGAAAAGGTTAAAGAGAAAACTTTATCTTTATTTGGTAAGGAATATGTAGTTAAAGGTCAATTGAACCACTTGAAGATGGATGAGAGCAATCCCAATGTGACAGAACATTATTATGTTATTGTGGATTCAGAAAAGACTTTAGAAACGATGCAACAAGATCAATTGAATGTATATAATGATAATGCGAGTACAATATATGCGAGTTATTCATTTGATTGTGATGCGAATGATCGTAGGGTTATTGAAAAGTTAACTCAAAATGGAAATATAAATAATTTTATTTGGACAAATAAATTTGATCAGAAACAAGGCTTGATTGAATTATATGCAGGAATCTTATTTATTGGAATCTTCTTAAGCTTCTTATTTATCATGGCAACCATTCTGATTATGTACTACAAACAAATTACAGAAGGCTATGAAGATAAGGATCGTTTTGAAATTATGCAAAAAGTAGGTCTTGAACAACAAGATGTAAAGAAGGCTATTCATTCACAGGTATTAACGGTATTCTTTATGCCATTACTTGTGGCAGGGCTTCATGTTTGTTTTGCGTATCCAATGATTGAAAAGCTACTTCATTTGTTGTTTGTGAGCGATTCATGGCTTTATATTCGTACGACAATATTCTGTTTTGTGGCTTTTGCCCTAGTCTACATTGTGATTTATGTATTAACTTCAAAAATCTATTATGGAATCGTAAAGAGAAATGTTTAATTGGATATTAGGGTTTCTCTTGATTGGATTATGTATCTATATATATTATGTAAATCATCATGGAAAATAGTACTCGAATAGAGTACTATTTTTTTAGGTGATATATATGTTTATAAATGGTTTTGACATCTTATGGGATGAAATTGATGATTATGTGGCAGATATTAAAAGTATTCGAAGTATCGATCAATTCATGTTTACTAAGCCAGTCACTTTCTTTTGTGGCGAAAATGGTAGTGGTAAATCCACCTTATTAGAGGCTCTTGCGATTAAAAATGGATTGAATCCAGAAGGTGGAACAAGAAACTATAATTTTTCTACGTATGATTCGTATTCTAGTTTGCATAAACATATGCGTTTATGGCGTTCTAGAAAACCGGATTGGATGTATTTCTTGCGTGCAGAAAGCTTTTATAATGTTGCGACAAAAGAAATGGAATATAGTGGTGTTTTTTCTGAAAGATACCATGATCAATCGCATGGTCAGAGTTTCTTTTCTGTATTGATGAAACAAACGAATAAAAATGGACTTTATTTGTTGGATGAACCAGAAGCGGCTTTATCTTGTCAGAATCAATTGGCATTATTATACTTGATTGAGGAATGTGTGAAACAAAATTGCCAATTTATCATTGCGACACACTCACCTATATTATTAGGGTTTCCGGATGCACAAATCTTATCGTTTGATGAAGGTAAGGTAGAAGAAGTGGATTATAAATCAACGTCTAGCTATCAAACAATGAAATTATTTTTGGATCGGTATGATTATTTTGTGAAAGATATTCAAGAGAATAATGATGGAGGGATATTGTGATTAAATTAATTGCGATTGGAAAGAATAAAGATAAGGCATTACAGTCTTTAGAGAAAGAATATATGAAGCGATTGTCGGCTTTTTGTAAGTTTAGCGAAATTGAAGTCAAGGATGAAGCAAATGAGCATATTTCTAGAGAAGCTGAAGTTTTACTTGTAAAGGAAAAAGAGGGAAATCGTGTTCTAGAAAAATTATCAGATCAGGATTTTGTGGTATTACTTGATCTTCATGGCAAGATGATTGATTCTGAAACGTTTGCGAAGAATTTAGATACTTGGCAAATGAAGTATTCAAATATTGTTTTTGTGATTGCGGGAAGTCTAGGACCAAGTGAAAAATTAGTTTCTAGAGCGAATTATCGTTGGAAATTATCGGATCTAACTTTTACTCATTTAATGACCCGTGTCTTGATGTTGGAACAGATTTATCGTGGTTTTATGATCAATAATGGTCGTAATTACCACAAGTAAGTGATGTAAGCGCTTTTTGTGAAATTTTTTACTTGTGAAAAACTAGTCAATCAATTTATGTAGTGATATAATGGATGTGCAAAAAAATGACAGTAGGAGGAATATACATGACAAAGAGAACTGTTAAAGACCTTGATGTAGCTGGAAAAAAGGTCATCGTACGTTGTGATTTTAACGTGCCAAGAAAAGATGGTGTTATCACAGATGATAACCGTATCGTAATGGCTTTACCTACAATTAAATATTTAGTAGAAAACAAAGCTAAAGTTATTTTGATGTCTCACTTAGGAAAAGTTAAGACTGAAGAAGACAAAGCTAAAAACAACTTGGAATGCGTAGCTGTACGTTTACAAGAATTGTTACCAGATGTAAAAGTAACTTTCTGCCCAGTAACTCGTGGTGAAGAATTAGAAAACGCTGTAAATGCATTAGCTGATGGAGAAATCGTATTAATGCAAAATACTCGTTACGAAAAAGGCGAAAGTAAAAACGATCCTGAATTAGGTGCATATTGGGCTAGCTTAGGTGAAGTATTCGTTGAAGATGCATTCGGATCTGTTCACCGTGCTCACGCTTCTACTGTAGGTATCCCTACAAATATTAAAGAAAATGGATTAGGATTCTTAGTAGAAAAAGAAGTTACAATGTTAGGAAAAGCTGTTGATGAACCAGCTCACCCATTTGTAGCTATCATTGGTGGATCTAAAGTATCTAGTAAGATCGATGTTGTTGACAACTTATTGAAAAAAGCTGACAAAGTTATCATCGGTGGTGGAATGGCTTATACATTCTCTAAAGCTGTTGGTGGTTCAATCGGTACTTCATTAGTTGAAGATGACAAATTAGATTTAGCTAAGGAATATTTAGAAAAAGCTGGAGACAAATTAGTTCTTCCTGTAGATAACGTAATCGCTGATGCATTCAGTGAAGAAGCTAACACTAGTGTTGCTGATGCTGGACAAATTCCTGATGGATGGATGGGATTAGATATTGGTCCTAAATCTGTTGAATTGTTCAGAAAAACTTTAGCTGGTGCTAAAACTGTAGTATGGAATGGACCTATGGGTGTATTCGAAATGCCTAAATTCGCTAAAGGTACTGAAGAAGTATGTAAAGCTATCTCTGAATTACCAGAAGCTATTACAGTAATCGGTGGTGGAGACTCTGCTGCTGCTGCAAAACAATTAGGATATGCAGACAAGTTCTCTCACGTTTCAACTGGTGGTGGAGCTAGTTTGGAATATATGGAAGGTAAAACATTACCTGGTATCGCTATTATCAGCGAAAAGTAATAAGGAGATGTATTTAAAATGAGAAAACCTATTATCGTTGGAAACTGGAAAATGAACAAAAACAACGCTGAAACAAAAGCTTTCTTCGAAGCTGTTGATGGTGTTGCTGCTAGCGAAAATGCTACTTATGGAATTGGATGTCCATTTACTGATTTAAGAACTGCATTGGATCACGCTAAAAACTTAGTTGTAGCTGCTGAAAACTGCCACTTTGAAGACAATGGTGCTTTCACTGGTGAAGTTAGTGTTCCTATGTTAGAAGAAATGGGAGTTAAATACTGCATTATCGGTCACTCAGAACGTCGTGAAATGTTCGGTGATACTGATGAAACAGTAAACAAAAAAGCAAAACGTTTAATTAAAGCTGGAATCACTCCAATCTTATGTGTTGGTGAAACAGAAGCTGATTACGATGCTGGAAACTCAGAAAAAGTAATTCGTGAAGAATTAGCTGGTTCTTTAGCTGACTTATGTCCAAAATGTGTTGGTGAAATGGTTATTGCCTACGAACCAATCTGGGCTATCGGAACTGGAAAATCTGCTTCAGTTGAAATTGCTGAAAACTGCTGTAAGATCGTACGTGACCAAGTTAAGGTTATGTATGGTGAAGAAGCTGCTGAAAAAGTACGTATCCAATATGGTGGAAGTGTTAAACCTAATAACATCGTTGAATATATGGCTCAACCAGATATCGATGGTGCGTTAATTGGTGGTGCTAGTTTAAAAGAAGATAGCTTCACAGAAATCATTGAAAAAACAAAATAATTGATGATTATCTAGGCCTCTTTGAGGCCTTTTATTTTTAGTTGTTTCTAACCGAAAATAAAATTTAGGGTTGTTTGTGAGGTGGTTTCGTGGTAAACTAATCGTGAACTATTTTAAATAGGGGGTAGAATAAAATGAACTTTGTAGAAAATAATGGTAAAAAAGTCGCGGCGATTCTTTGTGTAGCATCTGCATTCCCTGTTGTAGCAACAGTTGTTGCAGCTAAGGAAGAACCAGGATGGCATGGTGATCGCTATGTCAATGAAGATAAAACTGTGGCAAAAGGATGGCAAGAAATCGAAGGAAAATCTTATTATTTCTCAGAAGATGGAACGGTAAATTCTTCAAAGACTGAAAAAGCAACAACAGCTAGCGTTTCAAGTAACATTACAGGGGAAGTGAAAGAAACAGTAGCAACAGCTAGTCAAGAAGCTGTAAAAGAAGAAACAGAACAAAAAGCCGCAGAAGTAGTTGAAACTCCAGTAACTACAACTGAAGCAACAGATACAACTGAAACTCCAGCAGAAACACCTGCTCCAGAACAAACTGAGACTCCAGC
>OLGI01003177.1_pt1 | contig 10489 bp, 10 predicted proteins | sample 1605221 | NCBI WGS metagenome assembly OLGI01 (sample SAMEA3888915, study PRJEB22519) | human gut metagenome | biome: human gut; feature: human-associated habitat; material: faeces | place: Denmark | collected 2010
TAAGGGCCGTCGAGTTGATGATCAGCTTGTACTTCTTGCCGGCGTTGATATCCTGCACGGCGCGGTGCAGCAGATCCTGCGCCCGGTTGGTGAATACGAAGTTCTCTTCGTCGAGCGCCTGCGCCTCTTTCTGCGCCGAGGACTGGTAGGCGGCCACGCGCTTTTCGATGCTCTGCTGCTGGGCCTGCGCGTCGTTGGTCGTAATCAGTCCCTTCTGATACTTCTCCTGTAACTGGGCGGCTTCGGACTGAAGGTTCTGCTCCTTCTGCGCCCAGCTCTTCTGCGCCTTCTGGGTCTTCTCCTGCAGGGCCTTGCCTTCGTTCAGGAAAAGATCGCACTGAGCCAGCACGGCTTCCACCTGTACATAGGCGATGTCGCTTGAGCCGATTTCGCGGGTCGCCTCTTCTGCGGCGGCCGCCGTCTCAGTGGTTTTCGTACCGCAGGCCGTCATGGCGCAAGCCGCAACAAGCGCCGTAAAAAGCATTTTTTTCATGTCGTTTTTTATCTGTTTTAGTTAAATATTCGGCTTTTGAATCACAAAGGTAAAAAAAAATCTTTATTTTTGCCCCACGCCTTGTAAATTTTGAATTTCATGTACGAATACATCAGCGGAACGGTCGCCGAGGCGACCCCGGCCTATGCGGTCATCGACGCCGGAGGTGTCGGTTACTACCTCCATATCTCGCTCGAAACATTTTCGGCCGTCGAGCATGCGCAAAACGCCCGTTTATACGTGCACTACATCGTGCGTGAAGATGCCCAGATCCTGTACGGTTTCGCAACGAAAGTCGAACGCGAATTTTTCCGCCATCTGATCAGCGTTTCGGGCGTGGGCGGCAACACGGCGCGTATGATCCTTTCGACTTATTCGCCGCGCGAGTTGCAGGGAATCATCACGGCGGGCAACGCCGTGCTGCTGAAAAACGTCAAGGGGCTGGGCCTCAAGACGGCGCAGAAGATCATCGTCGAGTTGAGCGGCAAGCTCATGGCGCCGGGCGCCGACGACGGAGGGGCGCAGCCCGGGGCGGGCGGGAGCTTCGACGAGGCCCTTGCGGCGCTGTCCATGCTGGGCTTCGCCCGCGCCCCGGCCGAGAAGGTTCTGCGGGGCGTTCTGCGCGAATCTCCCGCGGCTCCGGTCGAGGAGCTGATCCGAATGGCGTTGAAAAAACTCTGAATCCGCCATTCCGGAAGTGCGGATATGCCGCATGTGTGGTCGGAAACCGTAAACTTTTGGAAAATAGGTCTGAAAGTCTCCCGGCATTTTGTTTTGGATCTATTTTGTCTTATATTTGCGTCGCCTAACAAAACGCCTCATTTTAATTCGCCTCTATGGAAGACATTCCGCTTGGATTCATTTTGATTCTGTTCGGCTTCTTTGTCGCGGCTATTGTGCTGACAGCCATCGTTATCGTGTGGAAGCAGCGCAGGTTGCAGCGGCTCAAGGACCCGCACAAGGACTATTACCGGAAAAAGGGATAGCCGGTTTTTCTGATCTTTTCAAGTACGCCCGCATGCAAAGCGGGCGATTTTTTACGTTTCTTGTTCGTAAATCGGATTGTTTTTGTAAATTTGCACGATTATATGCCGATGAAACGAATATTCGCCACATTGATTTTCGCCCTGCCCCTGCTGTTCTGCGGTTGCTCGGAGGAGGAGGACATCCTTCCCGAACAGCGCCAGAAGATCGTCTCGTATCTTGAGAGGACGCACTCCCCGGCGCTGATCCCGGAGTCGCAGGTCGAGGCTGGGAGTCAGCAGCGGTTCTACTCCATGTCGGGCAGTACGGTTTACCGGTATATCGACAATTTCTACCGGGACGGGCGGAACGAGCTTCCGGAGATCACCGCCGCCGCGAAAGCGACCATCACCTTCCGGGCCTACGTCTTCGCCTTCTCGAACATCACCGATTCGACCTTTCCGTTCTACTCGAACGATCCCGCCTTGCAGCAGGCCTACGAGGACATGGGGCTGACGCCCGGAGCGTGGTCGTTCGAACCGCTGACGCTCGATATGCGCGGCGACATACTAAACGGGCTGCGGCATGCGTTACTTGGTTGTCGCGAAGGCGACGTCGTCGAAGCCTACATGACCTACAATATGGCTTACGGGGACAAATATGTGAGCACGATTCCGAGAGAAAGCCCCGTCGCGTGGTTTTTCACGGTCGAAAGCGTGGAGTACGACGAATAGACAGAACACCGAATTTATAGAATTGTATAACAAGATATGAAGTTGATCACCCGTTTTCTCTACCTCTCGGCAGCCGGCATCATGCTGCTGACATCCTGCGCCAAGGAGCAGACCGAGTCGTATGACAAATTCGAGAACCAGGCCCTTGAGGCGTGGATGACGCAGAACCGCCGGGAGCTGCTGAAAAATTACCAGCCCGAAGGCGGCTATTACGTCGAAATCCTCGCTGCCGGGAATCCCGACGCCAAGCCGGTGAACGACACTGCCTGCTGGGTGAAGTTCGACTTCTCGGGCCGCGATTTGAGCGGCAACATCGTGCTTACGCGCCGTGCCAATGAAGCCCGCCAGCTCGGCACGTTCACCAAATACACCCACTACGTTCCCTTCTACCGCTACTGCGGCACGGAGAATACGAGCCTGATGGAGGGCACTTTCCTGGCCATGCGCAATACGCTGCACCTCGATCCGGACTATGCCGCCGGCAAGGGTGTCGATCCCGAGTTCCTGCTGCGCGAAGGCTCCAGGGTGCGGCTCTACCTTCCCTCGCGCATCGTCGGCAACGGCGTGGAGGGCGACGGCGGCTACGAGGGGCAGTTCGACTTGAGCGCCAAGCGTCCGCTCATCGTCGATATGGAGATCTGCGATACGGTGAAGAACCCGCTGGAGGCCGAAGGCTCCTTGGTGGACGCCTTCTGCGAGGCCAACGGCGGAATGGTGATGTTCACCAAGGACGGCGAGGACGATTCGGAGAAACGCCCGACCGATCCCGAGGATGCGAAACATCCCTACAACCGTGCGGAGCGGTGGGTGAGCGCCTGCGATACCGTAGCGCAGCTCTATGTCGACGTGCGCTACGACCCGGCCAAGGAACTTGCCGGCGACAGGTTCACCTTCTCGTTTCCCGTCGGCAGCGAACGCAACGAGCCGTATAACGTCGGGTTCGAACCCTACAACGGCTCCGATCTGGAGAAGAAGATCGCCGAGGCGCTCGTGAAGCGTTTCCACGGCGAGGGCGACGACTACGAAGCCTACAAGGGCGTTGCGGACCTCGATGCCGATTCGGTCGGCATGGAAGGCACGGCCAAGATCTGGTATATCGGCCGTTTCCTCGACGGGTTCATCTTCGACACGAACATCGACGAGGTGAAGCAGATCATCTACGGCGAGGTGCGCAAAACCGGTTCGGCGCACTCGTACGACGTGCAGAATCCCGATCTGATAACCGCGTTCTATTACATCGTCCCGCATCTGAAATACGGGCAGTGGGCGACGCTGGTCACCACGTCGACCAATGCCTACGGCACGACGGGCAAGAGCGGCGGTTCGAGTACGTCGACCTCCTCGAACGGCTACACGTCGAGCTATTACGATTACCTGAACTACCTGAACTATTCGCAGATGTATTACGGCAATAACGGCTATTACGGCGGTTATTACAACGATTACTACGGCTACGGCGGTCTGGGCAACTACGGCTATTACGGCGGTTATTACGGGGGCTACGGCGGCAATTACGATTCGGGCGAGACGACGACCACGACCAAGGTCTATACCGACATTCCGTCCTTCTCGCCGCTGATTTTCCAGATCTACATCGAGCCTGACGGCAAATGATCCGCTTTTCCGGCGGTGTGGAATGCACCGTGAAATCTGAAAAGTCCCCGCTTCGGCGGGGGCTTTTGTTTTGGAACAGGGGACTTTCGCTTCTTTTCTTTCGCGTTGCATTTTTATTACACTTTTTCAGGCAGAAATTTTGCAGTTCCGTAAAATTGTATTAATTTAGTTGTGTAGAACCATCAACCAAAAATTCAACGGATATGATTATCACATTTAACGAGTTGCGCCGTATCAAGGACCGGTTGCCCAGCGGCAGCTCGCAGCGCATTGCAGATGAGTTAGGAATCGACGTAGACACTGTCCGCAATTACTTCGGCGGCAAGCACGAATCGAAGGAGTGCGTCGGCGTGCACTTCGAACCGGGACCGGACGGGGGTGTCGTTACGTTGGACGATACGACGATTCTCGATGTTGCAATGCGCATCTTGAGCGAGCAGTAACGGAGTTATAGCGATTTGTCCGGCATCCGCCGGAAGAAGGGCCTGCGTTTTGCAGGCCTTTTTGTTTGTGCTTTTGTCACCGAGAGTACATGAAACATTCCGCGGTCCTCGCCCGCGGGGTATCGCTGTCTTTTGGTGGCAAAGATCTTCGCAGTCCGGCGACGGCGGGTCCTTTTAGTCTTTTCGTTCGCCCCAGCCCTTGGGAGCGTCCGCTTGAGCGGCGGGGTTTGAGCGGCGCGGGTTGTTTGCAGCCCGGCAACCTGCGGGTTTTTTGCTGCCGTTTCGTTCTCCCCAGCCCCCCCCCTTGGGGGCGAACGTAGGCTTCTGTGCTTTCTGCTTGTCCCGGACGCATCCTTCCCGCCGCGTTTCGCGGCGAATGACTCCGGCCCGATGCCGGAGCCGTGAAACGAAGGCCCGGCTAAAAGTGGCAAGAACCGGGCGTCACAGCAGCTCCAGCAACTCGCCGGGCCGGTCGACCAGATGCCGCGCCCCGGCGGCGATCAGCTCCGCACGGTCGCGGAAACCCCACGTCACACCCGCCGAGCGCACCCCGGCAGCCGCCGCGGTCTCGATGTCCACCCCCGAATCGCCGACATACAACACCTCCTCACGCGCCGTGCCCGTCCGTGCGAGAATCTCCTCGACGACCGCCGGCGAAGGTTTCAGCGGCACGCCGGGACGCTGGCCCAGCACCGCGGCGAACGTCACCCCGGGGAAGAACAGCCCGACGAGCTTCTCGGTCCCGGCCTGGAACTTGTTCGACGCCACGGCCAGCGCGACGCCCCGCCGCGCCAGCTCGGCGATCAGCTCCGGAATTCCGTCGTAGGGCCGCGTATGGGCGTCGATGTGTTCGGTGTAGTATTTCACGAAGTCGGCGCGCACCGCGGCGACGGTTTCGGGCGTGCGCAGCGGCTCGGGCAGGGCGCGTTCCACGAGCCGCAGGATGCCGTTGCCGACGAAATGACAGTATTCCTCATAGGTGTGTTGCGGCAGTCCCCGCACACCCAGCACGGCGTTGCACGCCACGGCCAGATCGCCGATCGTGTCGAGCAGCGTGCCGTCGAGGTCGAAGATGACAAGCGAAGTTTTCATTTTTTCCGTTTTATGTTCCAGCCGACAGCCGCCACGAGCAGCGACATCAGCGGCGAGACGATGTTGAAGATGCAGTAGGGCGCGTAGACGAAGGTCGAGACGCCGAGCACCGTGGCCTGCGTCATGCCGCACGAGTTCCACGGGATCAGGACCGAGCAGACCGTGGCGGAATCCTCCACCGAGCGGCTCAACAGCCTCGGCTCCAGCCCCCGGTCGGCATAGAGGTCGCGGAAAAGCCGCCCCGAGAGGATGATCGAGATATACTGGTCGGCGGTGCAGAGGTTGAAGAAGAGGCCCGCGCCCACGGTCGAGGCCACGGCCGAAAAGGCGCGGCGCACCCAGCGCAGGAAGATCGACGTCAGCGACCGCAGCATGCCGCTGCCGGTCATCACCCCGCCGAAGCACATGGCGCAGATGATCAGCCACACGGTGTTCAGCATCCCGGCCATGCCGCGCGTGGCGACCAGTTCGTCGAGCTGCGGCGCGCCCGTGGGGATGGCCGTCGGGCCGAAGCAGGTCATCAGCACCCCCTTGAACCCCGACATGAAGTCCAGCTCCCCGACGCCCGCCACCCGGGCCACCAGTTCGGGCTGCGCCAGGAGCATCGCCGCACAGGCGAAGACCACGGACGAGAACAGCGTCACGATGGCCGGGAGTTTTCGCGCGATGAGCATTCCCGTGGCCAGCGGCACCGCGAGGAGCCACGGCGTGATGCGAAACGTCGCGGCGAGCGTCGCGGCATACATTTCGGCATGGGTCGAAACTCCGTGGTCGAGCGCCAGGCCCGCGACGGTGAAGACCCCGAGGGCGATGAGCATCGACGGAACGGTGGTGTAGAGCATGTAGCGGATGTGGGTGAAGACCTCGACGCCGGCCGTCGACGAGGCCAGCACCGTGGTGTCGGAGAGCAGCGAGAGCTTGTCGCCGAAATAGGCTCCCGAGATGATGGCTCCGGCGACCCATCCTTCCGAAAAGCCCATCGCCTGGCCGATGCCCATGAGTGCCACGCCGATGGTGGCGATGGTGGTCCACGACGATCCGGTCATCAGCGACACCACGGCGCAGATCGCGCACGAAGCCACGAGGAAGAACGACGGGTGGAGGATTTGCAGTCCGTAATAAATCATCGTCGGGACCACGCCCGAGATCATCCACGTGCCGGCGATGGCGCCGATCAGCAGCAGGATGACGATGGCCGACGCCGAGGCGCGGATGTTGTCGATGATGGCCTCTTCGAGCACGGCCCAGCGGCAGCGGTAGATGCCGATCGAGAGCATCACGCAGACCGACGTGGCCGACAGCAGGGCGATCTGGCTTCCGCCGTTGATGGCCTCGCCGCCGAAGGCGCGGATCACGACATAGAGGAGTCCCGTCAGCACCGCCAGCGGAATGGCCGACACCCAGGGCGACGGCAGTTTTTCAGCATTCGTCTTCATATTCTCTTCTTACGAGAGGCAAAAGTACGAAGAATTTTCGTACTTGCGCCATCGGGACGCCCGACCTGCGGTCTTCGCCCTGAAGAAACCGCGACGGGCGAACACGCGAACATGCGAACAGGAGGTGTTCGCCCATGTTCGCATGTTCGCGGAGAACCGGGCGCAGAACCGGGCGGAAAGCAAGCCGAAGCCGCCAGCCCCCTGAAACCGGCGTCTTACGCGGGGGGGGGTAAGCATTTCCGGCCTTATCGTACACCGGCCGTGTTTTTTCGGGGCCGGAATTTTTTTATTTCCTTTTTTCTGCCTAACTTTGGTAGAACATCCAACATGCAACGAAATGGAGACACTCCGCAAAGTGATCCGGTTTTACGTCGAGGGATTCCGCGAAATGACCGTGGGACGCACCCTGTGGGCCATCATCCTCATCAAACTCTTCATCCTGTTCGCCGTGCTGAAAGTCTTCTTCTTCCCCGACCTGCTCGCGGGCAAAAGCCCCTCGGAAAAGGCCGGCTGCGTGCTGGAAAACCTGACACCCGAAATTCCGCAACCATGAATGCACCCGTCATCATGCAGTTCCGGCCGCCGCTCGCGGCGTCAATCCCCCTCCGGGGCAGGGTCGCCGGCGCGGTGCGGGCCCGCAAACGCGGCCGAAAGCCGCAAACAAGAAGGCTCCGGCGTCCCGGAGCGACGCAGACAACCAACCAGTAACCCAATACGCTATGCTTTCCGACTACCTATCCACCGTCGACTGGTCGCGCGCGCAGTTCGCCATGACGGCCATCTACCACTGGCTGTTCGTCCCGCTGACGCTCGGGCTGGGCTTCCTCATCGCCATCATGGAGACCCTTTACGTCCGCACGAAGGACCCGTTCTGGCTCCGCACGACCAAATTCTGGATGCGCCTGTTCGGCATCAACTTCGCCATCGGCGTGGCCACGGGCCTGATCCTCGAATTCGAATTCGGGACCAACTGGTCCAACTACTCCCACTTCGTGGGCGACATTTTCGGCGCGCCGCTGGCCATCGAGGGCATTCTGGCGTTCTTCCTCGAATCGACCTTCATCGCCGTGATGTTCTTCGGCTGGCGCAAGGTCAGCCGGGGTTTCCACCTCACGGCCACGTGGCTCACGGCCTTCGGCGCCAACCTCTCGGCGTGGTGGATTCTGGTCGCCAACTCGTGGATGCAATACCCCGTGGGGTGCGACTTCAACCTCGAAACCGTGCGCAACGAGATGACCTCGTTCTCGGCCGTGGCGCTGTCGCCCGTGGCGGTCAACAAGTTCTTCCACACCGTCACCTCATCGTTCGTCCTCGCCGCGCTGTTCGTCGTGGGGGTCAGCGCGTGGTATCTGCTGCGCCGGCGCGAACAGCTGATGGCCCGCCGGAGCATCGCCATCGCCTCGGCCTTCGGGTTCGTCTTCGCGCTCGTCACGGCCTTCACGGGCGACCGTTCGGGCGCCATCGTGGCCCGCGTGCAGCCCATGAAGCTGGCGGCCATGGAGGCGCTCTACGACGGGCAGCAGGGCGCGCCGCTCACGGCCGTCGGCATCCTGCGTCCCGAGGCGCAGCGGACCGGCGGCGACGCCTTCTACTTCAGGATCGACATTCCGAAGATGCTCTCGCTGATGAGTTTCCGCTCGGCCGACGCGTTCGTTCCGGGCATCAACGACCTGGTCTACGGCAACGAGGAGTACGGCGTGATGCCGGCCTCGGAGAAGATCGAACGGGGGCGCGTGGCCGTCGAGGAACTGGGCCGCTACCGCACGGCGCGCGAGAAGGGCGACACGGCGGCCATCACCGAGATCGAGGCCAAGTTCGACCGCTCGACGCCCCAGGGCGCGGAGTTCCTGCGCGAACATTTCGCCTACTTCGGCTACGGCTACCTCTCGTCGCCGGAGCAGATCGTGCCCGACGTGCCGCTGCTGTTCTACTCGTTCCGCGTGATGGTCGGCGCGGGCTGCTTCTTCATCCTGCTGCTGGGCCTCGTCTGGTGGCTCAACCGCCGCGACCGCCTCGCCTCGAAACGCTGGCTGCTGCGGACGGCCGTGTGGAGCGTCCCGCTGGCCTACCTCGCCTCGCAGGCCGGCTGGGTCGTCGCCGAGGTCGGACGCCAGCCGTGGGCCATCCAGGACCTGATGCCCGTGGGCGTCGCGGCGTCGAAAATCCCCAGCGGATCGGTCTCGGTGACCTTCTTCCTCTTTCTGGCGCTGTTCACGGCGCTGCTCGCCGCCGAGTTGAGCATTATGTTCCGGCAGATCAAAACAGGACCTAAAGACGACTGACATCCCGACTACCGCAAATTTACCGGCAGCGTGGCTTCCGCGCAAGCGGACACAAGTCCCCGCCAGGGCGGGGATTTAGGGGGTGGGTCAAATCTATAAACACGGCGGTACGCCGTGAATCGCCGACGGACAAGAGCGGCAAAACAACGACAACAACGACAACAACGACAACTATGGATACTATCACCCTACTTCAACACTATTGGTGGCTGGTCATTTCGCTTTTGGGGGCCTTGCTGGTCTTCCTGATGTTCGTGCAGGGCGGTCAGGCGCTGCTCTACACGATCGGCCGCACCGAAGAGGAGCGCAACATGCTGGTCAACTCGCTGGGCCGCAAGTGGGAGTTCACCTTCACGACGCTCGTGACGTTCGGCGGGGCGTTCTTCGCCTCGTTCCCGTTGTTCTACTCCACGTCGTTCGGCGGGGCGTTCTACGTCTGGATGGCCATTCTGCTGTGCTTCGTCATTCAGGCCGTGGCCTACGAATACCGCCGCAAACCGGGCAACGTCTTCGGCGAACGGACCTTCAACGCCTTCCTGCTCGTCAACGGCGTGTTAGGCCCGCTGCTCATCGGCACGGCCGTGGGAACCTTCTTCACGGGGGCGGAATTCACCGTCGACCGCCTCAACCTGGCCAACCAGGGCGGCGCGGCGGTGATCTCGCAGTGGGCGACGCCGTGGCACGGGCTGGAGGCCGTCGCCGAGTGGCGCAACGTGCTGCTGGGCCTGTCGGTGACGCTGCTGGCCATGACGCTGGCCTGCCAGTACTTTATGAACAACATCGACGACGAGGCGATCTTCCGCCGCGCCGCACGCCGCATGCGCACGTTCGCCGTGCTGTTCGTCGCCTGCTTCGTGGCATGGCTCCTGGCCCTCGTCCTCGCCGACGGATGGGCCGTCGACGCCGCGGGCACGGTCTCGGTCGAACCCTATAAATACCTGCACAACCTCGTGGAAATGCCCTACGTGGCCGCCGCGCTGCTGATCGGCGTGGTTTCGGTGCTGTGGAGCGTCTGGCTGGGGTGGTGCGGCAGCCGCCGTGCGGTGTGGTTCGGGGGCGTCGGCACGGTGCTCACGGTGCTGTCGCTGCTGCTGCTCGCGGGGTGGAACGACACGGCCTACTACCCTTCGCTCGCGGACATGCAGTCGTCGCTGACGATCCGCAACTCCTCGTCGAGCCTCTTCACGCTCCGCACGATGGCGTGGGTGTCGCTGTTCGTGCCGTTCGTGGCAGCCTACATCTGGTACGCCTGGCGTGCAATGAACCGCCGTCCGATCACCCGCGAGGAGATCCGCGGCGACGACCACCAGTATTAAGGCGAACCTTACGGTTGAGCGAGGGCGCGGACCGCTTGCGGGCTATGCCGGGGAGGGGCTGCGCGAACATGCGAACATAGGCGAACACCCCCTGTTCGCATGTTCGTGTGTTCGCC
>OLGI01003178.1_pt1 | contig 10489 bp, 8 predicted proteins | sample 1605221 | NCBI WGS metagenome assembly OLGI01 (sample SAMEA3888915, study PRJEB22519) | human gut metagenome | biome: human gut; feature: human-associated habitat; material: faeces | place: Denmark | collected 2010
ATATAAGTCTTTATATTGAAATCGTGCGAAGTATCCTTCTGGAATGTATGTCTTAGTGTAAAAAATCTACATAGGAGGATAATATGAACAAAAGATTTTTAACAATTGCTGCAGCTTTATCTATGGGTGTTGCATTAACTGCTTGTAGCAGTGGAGGAGATGAAGGAAAAACTGGTGGTTCTAGTGTTGCAAATGCTGACAAACCTTTAGTATGGTATAACCGTCAACCTTCTAACAGTTCTACTGGTGAATTAGATATGGATGCATTAAACTTCAACAAAGATACTTATTATGTTGGTTTCGATGCAAATCAAGGTGCTGAACTTCAAGGACAAATGATTAAAGATTATATCGAAAAGAATATCGATACATTAGATCGTAACGGAGATGGCGTTATCGGTTACGTATTAGCTATTGGTGATGTTGGTCACAATGATTCTATCGCTCGTACAAGAGGTGTTCGTAAAGCTTTAGGTACAGCTGTTGAAAAAGACGGTGAAATCGTAAGTGATCCAGCTGGAATCAACAATGATGGTAAATCTAAGAATGTTCAAGATGGCTCATTAGAAATTAATGGAAAAACTTATACAGTCAGAGAACTTGCTTCTCAAGAAATGAAGAACTCTTCAGGTGCTACTTGGGATGCTGCTACTGCTGGTAACACAATCGGTACATGGACTGCTTCATTCGGTGAAGAAGTTGACGTTGTAGCTTCTAACAATGATGGTATGGGTATGTCAATGTTCAATGCTTGGTCAAAAGAAAACAAAGTTCCTACATTCGGATACGATGCTAACTCAGATGCAGTTGCTGCAATCGCTGAAGGATATGGTGGAACAATTTCTCAACATGCTGACGTTCAAGCTTATTTAACATTAAGAGTATTACGTAATGCTTTAGATGGTGTTGATATCGATACAGGTATCGGTACAGAAGATGATGCAGGAAACGTATTAAGCTCAGATGTATTTACATACAATAAGGATCAACGTTCTTACTATGCATTAAACGTTGCTGTTACTGCTGACAACTATAAAGATTTCTTAGATTCAACAGTTACTTATGCTCCAGTTTCTAACCAATTAGGTGAAAAAGATCACGCTAAGAAGAGTGTTTGGTTAAATATCTACAACGCATCTGATAACTTCTTAAGTTCAACTTACCAACCATTATTAGAAAAATATGATGACTTATTGAATTTAGATGTTGAATATATCGGTGGAGATGGACAAACAGAATCTAACATCACAAACCGTTTAGGAAATCCAGACAAATATGATGCATTCGCAATTAACATGGTTAAGACTGACAATGCAGCTTCTTACACAGGAATCCTTAAATAAATAATTCAATAAAACTTAGGATTAAGCTTATTAGGGAGAAAATATTTCTCCCTAATATTATTTAGATAGTAGTAAACAAAATAGGAGAGATTTTATGGCAGATAAGAATGAAGAACTAGTCTTATCTATACGCGGAATGAGTAAGTCCTTTGGACGTAACCGTGTTTTGGATCATATTGATTTAGATTTAAAACCAGGTACAGTTATGGGACTTATGGGAGAAAATGGTGCTGGTAAATCAACAATGATGAAATGTCTATTCGGGACATATCAAAAAGATGAAGGTACAATTTTCTTGGAAGGAAAAGAGATTAACTTTTCTGGACCAAAAGAAGCACTTGAAAATGGTATTGCCATGGTACACCAGGAATTGAATCAATGTCTTGAAAGAAATGTTAAAGATAACTTATTCTTGGGACGTTATCCTACAAATGCTTTTGGCGTAGTAGATGAAGATCGAATGAAAAAGAAATCATCTGAGCTTTTCAGAAAGCTTGGTATGACGGTAAATTTAGATACACCAATGCGAAATATGTCTGTATCACAAAGACAGATGTGTGAAATTGCCAGAGCAATTTCATATAATTCAAAGGTTATCGTACTTGATGAGCCTACATCTTCTTTGATGACACAAGAAGTTAATAAATTGTTTGATATGATGCGTATGTTGAAAAAACAAGGTATTTCGCTAATTTATATTTCGCATAAAATGGATGAAATTTTTGAAATTTGCGATGAAGTATCGGTTCTAAGAGATGGAAAAATGGTTATGACAAAACCTACTTCAGAAACCAACATGAATGAGTTGATTGCAGCCATGGTTGGTCGTTCGTTGGATAACCGATTCCCACCTGTTGATAATGTTCCTGGAGAACCAATGTTATCTATTCAACATGTATCAACAAAATATGAGCCATACTTAAAAGATATTACATTTGACGTTAAAAAAGGTGAGATTTTCGGTCTATACGGTTTAGTAGGTGCTGGACGTACGGAATTGCTAGAAACAATCTTTGGTATCCGTACTAGAGCCTCAGGTCGTGTTTATTTTGACAATAAGTTAATGAACTTTAATAGTGCTAAAGAAGCAATTGAACATGGCTTTGCCCTGATTACTGAAGAGCGTAAAGCAAATGGATTGTTCTTAAAGTGTGATTTAACATTCAATACAACGATTGCAAATTTACCTTCTTATATGAGCAAGGTAGCACTTTCTGATAATAAGATGATTCAAGCTACTAATAAAGAAATCAAAACCATGAGAACTAAGTGTATGGGACCAAATGATGCGATTACAAGTCTATCTGGTGGTAACCAACAAAAAGTTATCTTCGGTAAATGGTTAGAGAGATCACCAAACGTATTCATGATGGATGAACCTACACGTGGTATTGACGTAGGTGCTAAATATGAAATTTACGAATTGATCATCAAAATGGCTAAACAAGGAAAAACTATTATTGTAGTTTCAAGTGAAATGCCAGAAATCTTAGGTATTACAAACCGTATTGGCGTTATGTCAAATGGACGCTTAGCCGGTATTGTAAATACAAAAGATACTAACCAGGAAGAGTTGTTAAGACTCAGTGCAAAATACCTATAAAGGAGATAATTATGACAAATACAGTTACAAATATTCTTAGTCATGATGAAGAGCTTGCACTACGTAAACCTATTGAGGATTATGTAGGAAAGATCCAAGCTGAAATTGATGAACTAAGAGAAGAAGGAACAAATAAAGTATTGGAATATTCTGAAGAAATCGAGGTTTTAAAGAGAGATAAAATTTATACTAAAAGCGAAAAAGAAGCTCGTATTTCAGAATTAAATGGTAAATTACAAAAAGCCAAAGAAATCGAGGCTAAAAACAAACAGCCAATCAATGACAAAATTGCAGTAGCTGAAAAATATTTAAAGGATCACTATCAAACAGATTACTACAACAAAGTTGTTGAAAGTAATAAGTATGAGGTTCAAAAGGCTAAGGCAGACTATGATAAAAAATTAAAAGAATTAGAAAAAGAACACAAAGATATTTTATCAGGTCTTAGTGATAAAGAAGAAATTAAAGAAGAGAACTTTATTTATAAGAACCGTTTGTTCGATGCAAAACTTGAATATACTAAAAATATGCAAGAGGCAAAAGATCGTAAACATGATGCGTTTACATTTGAATATCACTTAATTGACTTATTGAAGATGTCAAATTTCTCGTTTGCAGAAAAACAAGCTCAAAAAATTGAAAACTACAAGTACTCATTTAATACTCGTGATTTTTTATTGAAAAATGGTTTGTATATTGCGATTATTTTAGTATTCATTTTCTTATGTATCATTACACCAATTAAGAAGAATGGTTTACAACTTTTTACTGTTAATAACATTTTAAGTATTATGCAACAAGCATCTCCAAGAATGTTCTTGGCATTAGGTGTATCTGGTTTAATTATGTTAGCTGGTACTGACTTGTCTGTTGGACGTATGGTTGGTATGGGTATGACAGCTGCTACAATTATTATGCACAATGGTCCTAATACTGGTTCAGTATTCGGACATGTATTTGATTTCTCAACTATGCCAGTTGGAGGAAGAATTCTTTTAGCATTAGTTGTTTGTGTTGTGTTATGTACAATGTTTACAACGATTGCCGGTTTCTTTGCAGCTAAATTTAAAATGCACCCATTCATTTCAACAATGGCTAACATGTTAGTAATCTTTGGTTTAGTAACATACTCAACAAAAGGTGTATCTTTTGGTGGTATTGATCAATCTATTCCAGGGAAAATCATTCCTAAAGTAGGTGCATTCCCAACAATCATCTTATGGGCAGTAGCCGCAGTTGTGATTGTTTGGTTCATTTGGAATAAGACAAAATTCGGTAAAAATTTATATGCCGTAGGTGGAAACCCAGAAGCTGCTTCTGTATCTGGTATTTCAGTATTTAAAGTAACTCTTGGAGCATTTATTATGGCTGGTATCTTATACGGATTTGGTTCTTGGTTAGAATGTATTCGTATGATTGGTTCTGGTTCAGCTGCGTATGGACAAGGATGGGAAATGGATGCAATCGCTGCCTGTGTAGTAGGTGGTGTATCATTTACTGGTGGTATCGGTAAAATTTCTGGTGTAGTAGTTGGTGTGTTGATTTTTACTGCATTAACTTATTCATTAACAATTTTAGGTATCGATACTAACTTACAGTTCGTATTCTCAGGAATTATCATTCTTATCGCCGTAACTCTTGACTGCTTGAAATACGTACGTAAAAACTAATTAATTAAAAAAACTCTTAGTTATTTGCTAAGAGTTTTCTTTATCTTTTCTACATCTTCTTTAGTCGCAAGACCTACTTGAAAGGCACTTGCACTTCCACAGCATAATCCGTTGATGAAGGCTTTTTCGTAATCATTTGTTTCTAAATATCCTGCAAGAAAGCCTGCAACCATAGAATCACCAGCACCTACAGAATTTACAACTGTTCCTTTTGGAGCTTTACTTTGAATTACTTCATTATGATCATTCACGAGTACTGCCCCTTGTCCTGCCATAGAAATCAACACATTTTGAGCACCCATTTCTTGCATCTTTTTTGCGTATGGAACCACTTCATCTCGTGTGTTTAATTCAACATTGAAGATTTCACCTAATTCATGATTGTTGGGCTTAATTAAAAATGGTTTATATTTTAATACTTTTAATAGAAGATTGTTTGTTGCATCGACAACAACTTTTATTTTCTTTTTCTGAACACGTTCCATGATTTGTTCATACATTGTATCTGGTAAAGTGCTTGGTATACTTCCAGAAATAACGAGGATATCTTTATCTGTTAATTGATCTAATTGCTTGAATAATTCTTGAATGTCTTCTGGCTGAATGTCAGGTCCCATACCATTGATTTCAGTTTCTTCATCCGACTTCATCTTTACATTAATACGTGATAATCCTTTTTTTACATGAATGAAATTCGTCTTAGCTCCATAACTTTCCAAGCGATGTTCGATTTCAATTCCTGTAAATCCAGCCATAAACCCAAGTGCTGTACTTTCGTGTCCTAAGTTAGATAGAACAATTGAGACATTGATGCCTTTTCCTCCAGGAAGGATTTCTTCGAATTTTGTTTTATTAATGATACCAGGCTTAAAATGATCGACTTGAATAACGTAGTCTAATGAGGGGTTAAAAGTAATTGTATAAATCATAATGATCTCCTTTTCTTTATCTGATTATAGAATACTCCTTTTATTGTTGTTTCGCAAGTGAAAAATTTTTGAAATAACAGTTGACAACCGAAAATAAAGGTATATTATGTAGATGTAGCTTTTGAAACAACAATTTACAGAGAGAGGAGACTTTTAAAATGAAAGCAAAGGCAGTGCGATTACATGGAGCTAATGATTTAAGATTAGACGAATTTGAATTACCAGAAATTAAGGAAGATGAGATTTTAGTAAAGGTTGTCTCAGACAGTGTCTGTATGTCAACTTACAAATGTGCCATCTTAGGAGTGAATCATAAACGTGTTCATGAAGATGTTGCAGATCATCCAGCTATTATGGGACATGAAATGGCAGGTGATATTGTTAAGGTGGGTGCTAAACATCAAGACAAATTTAAACCTGGAATGAAATTTACTTTACAACCAGCATTAAACTATAAAGGAACAATGTGGTCACCTGGTTATTCTTATGAATTTTTTGGTGGAGATACAACTTACTGCATTATTCCAGCTGAAGTAATGGAGCTAGGATGCTTACTTGAATATAAAGGTAAAGCGTATTATGAAGCTAGTTTAGCTGAACCAATGTCATGTTCGATTGGAGCATTTAATGCAGCTTATCATACACATATGGGTGTGTATAAACATGAAATGGGAATTAAGAAAGATGGAAAACTTGCGATTCTTGCAGGAGCAGGCCCTATGGGACTTGGCGCATTAACATATGCGTTGCATAGAGATATTCGCCCTAAAATGGTAGTAGTTGCGGACGTAAATCAAGAAAGATTAGATCGAGCAGCTCACTTATTCCCAGTTGAAGAAGCGGCAGCTGATGGAATTGAATTGCATTTCGTGAATACAGGAAAGATGGAAGATCCTGCAGCCGGCTTAAAAGAAATTACAGGTGGAACTGGTTTTGATGATGTATTCTGTTATGCACCGGTCGAAGCGGTTGTGGAATTGTCAAGCGCTGTATTAGGTCGTGATGGTTGCTTAAACTTCTTTGCAGGACCTACGGATAATCAGTTTAGTGCAAGAATGAATTTTTACGATGTTCACTATAATTCGACACATGTAATGGGAACTACAGGTGGAAATACAGATGATATGATTGAATCTTTACGCTTAACAGCAGAAAATCGTATTGATCCAGCTGTTATGATTACACATATTGGTGGTTTGAATGCAGCGGCTGAAACAACATTAAATTTACCTAAGATTCCAGGCGGAAAGAAGTTGATTTATACGCATTTAAATATGCCATTGATTGCGTTAACAGATTTAAGAGAAATGGGAGAAAAAGATGATCGATATACTGCGTTGGCAGATATCGTAGATGCTCATAAGGGATTGTGGTGTCCTGAAGCCGAAGAATATTTATTGGCTCATTTTGAACAAGAATAGATTTTATTAAACCGAGAATCTTGTGTATACTAAATACAGTAAATACAGGAGGTATTGTATGGAAGTAATGGATCAAAGAAGAAACGAAATTGTAGAGTTTGTGAATGAAAACCAAACGGTAACTTTTACACAATTAAAAGAAAAATTTCCTTCTGTGTCTGAAATGACATTGCGTACAGATTTAAAATATTTAGATCAAGCTAAAAGAATTGTTCGAATTCATGGGGGAGCCAAATCTATGGATGTGGTTTCTGGAAATGATGATGTCTTAAAACTTCGTTACGGACGGAATGTAAACGAAAAGAAAGAGATAGCGCAAAAGGCATTATCATTTGTAGAACCATCTAATACAATTTTTATAGATTCAGGTAGTACGACTACAATGTTGGCGCATGTTCTAAAAGATCAAAATAATATATTTTATACAAGTGGATTAACATGTGCGATTGAGATGGCAAAACTTTCTAAATCGAAAGTATTTGTGACAGGTGGAAATTTAAATATGCGAAGCTTTAGTGTTAACGGCATGGATGGACTTCGCTGTTTAGAAAAAGTGAATTTCGATGTGGCTTTTATTGGCGTGACTCGATATGCGAAGGAAACAGGATTCACATGCGAATCTTTAGAGGATTGTGAATTGAAACGTAAGGCGATTGAAAGATCTAAAAGAGTGATTGTGTTAATGGATTCTAGTAAAGTAGATAGAAAGGGTACATATACGATTTGTGATTTAAATCAAGTCGATGTGTTAATCAGTGATTCGTTACTTTCAGATAGTTTTAAACAAGAATGTGAAAAACGAGGACTATCTGTATATTAAGGAAGTCCTAAGAAAGGACAATTATGAAAACGACTCTTCAAAAGCTAGGGAAAAGCTTGTCTGCGATGGTTATGCCCAATATTGGTGCTTTCATTGCTTGGGGATTTATAACAGCTTTATTTATTGTGGATGGATGGTTTCCAAATGAAAAAGTGGCGTCGATTCAACCGTATATGTTGACTTACTTATTACCAGTATTGATTGCAGCAACTGGAGGTAGAATGGTTGGAGGCGATCGAGGCCTTGTGATGGGATCGATTGCGATTGTTGGATGTATTGCTGGAGTTGGAGGAACACAAGGTCAGCCAATGCTTATGGCAGCTATGGTCATGGGACCATTCTCTGGCTGGGTAATAAAAAGATTTGATCAAATGATGGATGGACATATGCCAGCTGGATTTGAAATGTTAATCAACAATTTTTCAGTCGGCATTTTAGGAATGTTGATTGCGATATTAGGATACTATATTATTGGCCCTTTTATGACAGGTGTTTTGACTGTGTTAACATATGGAGTTGATATACTTGTAAATAAGGGATTAATTCCTTTGGTAGCAATCTTTATAGAACCGGCTAAGGTTTTATTCTTAAACAATGCGATCAACCATGGAATATTTACACCAATTGGAGCTGAACAAGCTGCACAGACAGGAAAATCTATTATGTATATGTTAGAGGCTAATCCAGGTCCAGGCTTAGGTGTGTTATTGGCTTATTGGTTATTTGCGAAGGATAAAGCAACTAAAGACTCTGCACCTGGAGCTATTATCATTCATTTCTTGGGTGGAATTCATGAAATTTATTTCCCTTATATATTAATGAACCCAGTTGTGATCATTGCTCCGATTTTAGGGAATATTTGTGCAATTGCATTCTATTCTATTTTCAATATTGGTCTAAAAGGACCATCAAGTCCAGGATCTATTATTGCCTTCTTGTCGATGGCTGAAAAGGGCTCAGTGCTTATGACAGCTTTAGGTGTTTTGATTGCGGCTGGTGTATCTTTCTTGGTGGCAAGCCCGATTATAAAGCTTGCTGGGGAAAAGAACTTGGATGAGACGAATAAAAAAATGCAGTCAATGAAAGCAGAAAGTAAGGGAAGAAGTGAAGCCTTACTTGATGTTTCCTTGGTTCGTAAAATTGTGTTTGCGTGTGATGCTGGTATGGGATCCAGTGCAATGGGAGCCACTAAATTTAGAAACCGTTTAAAAGGTGTGCGCCCAGATTTAATTGTGATTAACACTTCTGTGGATAATATTCCGGTAGATTGTGATATTGCGGTAGTTCAGGAAACTCTAGTGGAGCGTGCAAAAAAATCTGCGCCTTTTGCGAAAGTAGTCACAATTTCAAACTTTTTAGCAGATCCAGCCTTAGATAATTTATTCTTCCAGCTATCAACGGGTGATTCGATTGTGACAGAAGCTGTTAAGGAAGAGGCTGAAGAATCAAAACCGGTTCAAGAAGATGTTATTCAATTGGATGGAATTAAATTAAACCTTCCTTCTGTATCAAAAGAAGAAGCGATTACAGAAGCTGGAAAGTTACTAAGAGAATTAGGTTATGTAGATGGTGCATATATTCCGGCTATGTTGGAACGTGAAGAATTGGTAACTACATACATTGGTATGGGATTGGCTATTCCTCATGGCACTACACATGGTGATGATGTGATTCATAAAACAGGTATCGTATTGCTTCAATATCCAGATGGAATTCAATTTGGGGATGAAAAAGCACAGCTTGTGATTGGTATTGCAGGTAAGGGTGGAGAACATATGGAAGTGTTATCTAAAATATGTTTGGCCCTTGAAGATGAGAACGTACTTAATAAAATGAAGACAACGAATGATAAAGAGTGGATATTAAAACAATTATCATAATAAAGAAGGACGAGAAAATTTACTCGTCCTTTAATTTGTTTGCGATTTCATCGATTGAATCTAAGAAATAGATGTTTTGCTGCTGCTTTGGTGTGGATAATTCACAATCGATCATGTGTTGTAGGAATGCTTTTAAATGATCATAATATCCGTTTACATTATAAAAGATGCATGGACATTCAAGTTGGTACAGTGATAGTTTTGATAAGATTTCACTGATTTCTTCTAATGTTCCAGTTGCGCCTGGAAAGGCAATGAAAGCATCTCCAAGTTCTATCATTTTTGTTCTTCGATCGGCAATATCTTTTTCAATGTATAACTTGGTAAGATTATCCATGTGGACACCCTCATCTACAAACATCTGCGCCTCTACACCTATAACTTTACCACCTGCATTCAAGGTGCTGTTGGCTAGTTCTCCCATTAATCCGGTTTTTGATCCACCAAATACTAATGTATGATTGTTTTTGGCAATCCATGTACCTAATTCTATTATTTTTGTTTTAAAGTCAGGATCATTTCCGTAGGTTGATCCTAAATATACTGTAATGTTCATAAACTACCTCCTACAATTAGTTTACATTAAAATTATGTACAAAAAAAGCTTAGCGTGAACTAAGCTTACATGGCAATGAATCCAAATGCATTCGCAATTGAACTTAATAAAATAATGAATGCGAAAATTGGACATAAGTATTGAATCATGAAATTGAATATTTTCTTACGTTTGAATGAATTTCCATCTTTTGTGATTTCTGCTTCGACTTTTTCTAATCCAACAACTCTTGAAACAAATATACAAATCGCAATGGCAGCGATGGGC
>OLGI01003206.1_pt1 | contig 10395 bp, 10 predicted proteins | sample 1605221 | NCBI WGS metagenome assembly OLGI01 (sample SAMEA3888915, study PRJEB22519) | human gut metagenome | biome: human gut; feature: human-associated habitat; material: faeces | place: Denmark | collected 2010
TTCAAATTTAACACGTTTTTTAACAGCTCTGAGTTTTTGATTGATTTCTGCTACTGATTTCTTATCACTTTTACAGGCACGATATTCTTTTATTAATGCCTGATATTCCCGGTCATGCTGCAGGATATGTAAACGACGCAAAGCTTCCTTTTTGCAGGTGTTACGGATTGCAACTGCCACATTCATTTTTGTGTCTAAGACATGTTTAGTGCCCAGGTTTTTTAAATTTGTCCCTGGTTTATGTTCTTTTAACAAATTTCCACTATAACTAACCTCTAATTCCAAAATAAATGATGGCATAGCTGCTCCTTTCTATTGATGTTGTTTCTGAGCTTCAATGTATTGTTTTATCGTATCTTCATTTACATGACCAACCGTACACATAAAATAACTTCTCGTCCATAAATTCGGAAGCCTTGTTTTTAAGGAAGGAAATTCGCTTCGCAGTACTCTGGCAGAGCGTCCTTTCATGGATTTTACAACGGCGTGAAGACTTAGTCTTGGATCAAAATCCAAAAACAAATGGATATGATCCGGCATAATTTCCATTGCTTTAATAGTAACTTCCATTTCGTTAGCGACTTCTGTTAGAATTTCCTTTAACCTGGTTTCAATTTCTCCGACTAAAATAGGACGTCTGTATTTTGGACACCAAATCACATGACATTGGTTTTTATAGACCAATCCTTTTTTATAGGTGTAATCACTACTCATATACAAAACCTCCTTGTATAATTATGATACCATAAATTAGATATAAACGCAATAATCTAATCAGAATCTTTCATATTTTAAAAAACAAGCAAAAAGAAAACGCCATTCCCCCAAGTGACTAAAGTCATTGGCTCCCTGGCTAATTAATTGTGGGAATGCAAAGACTGTGGACGCAAATATTTGCTCAGCGTCAACATGTGGGTAGAGAAACACATTCGTGGAATGACTTCCTGCACATACTGCAGCGGGCTGAGAATGCGTGAAACTCATGTCCTGCTGTAAGCAAAAAAAAGAGTATGAATTCTTCTTGAACTCATACTTTTTTTGGGTTTTGTTCATTTTTAACAATTTTTGCCTGAATTTTGGATTTAAGTTATCATGGGGGTTTTGTTCATTTTTTGTACAAAACTGACAAAAAATATTTGAACAAAACCCTCTTTCGAAGCTTCTGAAAAAATCTCTCATTGAGATTGAACGATTTTTAGAGGCATTTTGTCTGGATTTCATCGGGAAAATGTTTGTGTTTGCACAAAAAAAGGAGTGAGATAAGAATCTCACACCTATTGAATTTTGAACAATGTCTTTTCAATTCCTTAGCAATTACAAAATCAGTTGCGTCGAAAATTGTCGCATTAGTTAACCTATCTAAGTTAATACTTTATATCTTATTTAGTTATTTATTTAACTAAAATTGGTTAATTTTTCTGGAAATTTAGGCGATTTCTCAACATACTTAACCGAATTGCCTCAGAAGTCATTGACGCATGATATATTGTATTATACGTGCTAACTAAATTACATTCCGTTCTGCATCTAGTCAACCCCGTATAAATCAACTTCTTAGTAGCCATCCGAGAATGTTCCGGAGCAATCAGTAAAATAATTGATTTCGCTTCAGAACCCTGACATTTATGAATTGTCAAAGCATAAGCTAATTTGAACTTGTCAAAACGGTCACGCTGATAATCCACAATAACATCATCTCCGAAATCTACCTCGATTGTATCACGTCCTGTTTCTTCATCTTTGAAAATGCTTGTAATAACCCCAATCATACCATTGTATACGTTGTAGTCATCTTCGTTTTCAAGCTGAATTACACGATCTCCAACACGGTAAACTCGACGTCCGATTTTTAATTCAGGTTTATCATCCAATTCTGGATTGATAATGTCCTGAATCAAAGGGTTGAAATCATTAACGCCAAGCCCTCCACGATTCTGGGGAATCATGAATAATACGTTTTCAATTCCGTATTTATCCACCTGTTCTTTGAACAGTTCTAGCGTATTATCCTTGATGTATTTAATACGCCCTTCCAGCCATTCTTCTGGAGCACCATGAACGATTTCTGGTATTTCATAGAAATGGAAATCATGAGCTGGCGATAAATCAGGCATTTTTGGCTCGTGTCCCAAGGCTCCTGAAATATCAAAGGCTCTGTTTAAGACAGTTGAACCATCGTCCTGACGTTTGATATCTGTCAGGATTGTTTTCGGGATGCTGTTTACAGCAAGCATATCCGCTAAAACCTGTCCAGCATCTACTGATGGAAGTTGGTCTTTATCACCGACAAAGATAACAGTTGCATGGTCGTTGACCGCATCAATCAAAGAATCACACAAACAGACTCCCATCATACTGCATTCATCTGCAATAATGACATCTGCATCTAAGGGATTCTTACTGTTGAAAGTAAAATCTCCTGTTTCAGGATCATAGCGTAACAATCTATGGACTGTTGAAGCCTCCATCCCAGTTGATTCCGTCATTCTTTTTGCAGCTTTTCCCGTAGGAGCACAAAGACTAATGCGTGTATGTGGTTCAAAAGCTTTGAACACGTTACAAATGCAGTCAATGATTGTTGTCTTACCAGTTCCAGGAGCTCCAGAAATGATAGAGAACTTAGAACGGCAGGATGTCAGCACTGCCTGTTTCTGTGCATCTGCCAAACGAAAGTCACAGCTTAGTTCAGCTGATTTAGCCTCTTCATAAGTTTCAATTTCACTTTTAATGAAATCCTCTTCCATTTGACTGCTGCCACGAATCATGGCTTTTAAATTTTTTGCCAGATTCACTTCTGCATTGTAGAACTTTGGAAGATATACGATATCGTGTAAACCGTATTTATCTCCCTGCTTATCCATGCGAAGCTTCATACGCTCTGTCAAATCATTTACACATTGAGATACATGAGATTCATCAATATGCAATGTTCTAGACACACTTCCAAGCAAAGTCGGAACATTTCCAACACCGTCACGAAGACGCATGAATGTGTGACCACCACTCGACTCTTGCTCATGCATAACAGACATGATGCTGGCGTTTACACGTCTGGCATCATCTTTTGCAACATGATAGTGTTTCAAAGCGATAGAGTCTGCTTTCCAGAACCCCATAATCTTTGAAAGTTTATAAGGATTCTTTTGGATGGTATCCAAAGCATTAATGCCAAATGCCTCAAATATCTGTAAGGCGTCTGTCATATCCATTCCATACTTTTTGAATGTACGAAACAGCACTTCAGCACCCATGTGGTCAGCATATTTGATATACGCCGATTCAATTGTCTTAGGACCAATACCTCGAACACCACGAGTTTCTCGTTCAAACTCATCTCTGGAAGTCTTGAACAGATTCCAAGCATCCAAAGCACTGTCATCTAAATGGTCGACAACCATAGACGCTCTTTTAGGGCCAAAACAAAGTTTTAACATTGCCATAGCCCCGTCTTCATCATCGTCTACATATGTAGCATAATCGCCATTTCTTGTATGAGATGCATCAAAACTGGTACCGTATATCTCGCTAAGCTTCCAGTTGCCACATACCTCTATGTAGCCACCTTCAATACATTCGTGCATATACACCCATACAGGCACGAGGCTTGTACGACGATCTTTTCCAGGAACCTTTACAGGCTCATTTGTACGTAGGTCGATTCTGTATGTTTTAGGGGATTCGTCTGAATCTTTTTCCCATGTAATACAGTCGATTTCACCTCGCAAAACCGTCTTAGTTGCAGGTGTATTTACAACTGAAAAATTGTTAAAATTCAATGCCATATATTTCCTCCTCTTCTAGCTTATCCTGGATGACAGAATCATCACGTGTAAGCGACATATTTCAACACAGACAGTGAACCGTAAATTCCCTTCTACGAACCCTTTTTAGGGCCTTCTCAAAACCCCAGAAAAAAAACAACAAAATCACGCACAAAACAACCCAAATAATGAAATGCTAGCAACAATAATTAGAGTCTGAGAATTTTTTGTATTGTTCAAGAAAATATGGTATAGTATATCTAATAGCGAGGCCGTATGAGGGTTTATTGTTGATTTAAAAGGTCGCTCCTTTTAAGGAGATAAATACCAACTAGTGCGGTGGCATGCATTTGCCGACAGAAGGATTATTCCTTCTGTTTTTTTTGTTAAACTTTAAATACTTCAAAAAGAAAAAAAAGCCATTCTTAATTAAGAACAGCTAAACAGGAATTTGAAAAATAATGACCAGAACAAAAGCCAGAAAAAGGAAGGAAATCAAAGGAACTCCGTCGATTCTCTTTCGTCTAAGCTTCCTATAAACAATCCAGACACAAGCCAATAAACACGCAATAATCATATACTCAGCAGCAACCCAGAAACCAAACCAAGCACTCAACAAGGTAAGAACCTTCACATCACCTTCATATAAAACTCCAAGCATCCAGAACATCATATAAAAAGCAAAGGATACGACGCCTGAGCGAAGCATGGCATACCATGTGCCCGAATCCAATCCATAAAGAACCATGATAATAAACGTAACAGTAATGATTGAATTTCGGATGCGTCTTTCTCTCCAGTCATATACAGCTAAAATTCCAAGAATAACAACGCAGAACAATGTAGGAACATCAAAGGACGTGCTTAGAGCTGTATTGAGAATGCTCTGGAAAGAACTCCAAATTGACTCAAATGTTAATCCCATTTATCTGCCTTATCCCAGTTGTATGTTCCATCTGCTCTTTGCTTATGCAGTTCATATCTGTGATATACCTTTCCATCTAAATCGAACAGTGTCACTTCAACGACTCTGTCCTTTGGATTATGTTTTGGCATGACCAGCTTTTCTGAGAAAGGAACGAATTCTGTTGTTCCTTTGTTTTGATTTGCTTTGTACTGATAATACAGGTATCCAGATGTTCCACAAAGGGTGACAATCAAAGAAATAATCAAAGCTGCCAGCACCTTCTTTTTCTTGCTCTTTTTTTTCTTGGACTTTGTCTTGGATTTGTTTTTAAGATTATTTACAGACGTGTTCTGTATATCCCGCAGGTTTTTATCTGTTTCTTCTTTATAATTCTCTTGTCTTTTGTAAGAGCTTCTTACAGGGCGGGAATCATGTGTTACGGGCTGATAAGTTTTTTGCTGGGTGTTTGCACGTCTTTGATAAGACGGAGCTGTGTCTCCTGAATAGTAAGACGGAGCTGCACTTCCTGAATAGTAAGACGGAGCCGTATTTTTCGAATAATAAGACGGGCTTGCATCTCCTGAGTATGAAAACTTGTTACGACGCTGATAGGAAGAAGTTTCCTGATTTCTTACCGGTCTTTGACTGGAAGAAGTATAGAAGGTCGTTCTTCGATTACTGCTTGGATTGTAATTTGTAGAATTGTATGGAGATTGTCTGGTATAATCTCTCGAATGTTTGTTTTGGTATTCTGGCATAAAATATATCTCCTTTGTTACATACAAAAGCACCCCGAACGAGGTGCTTTTGCTTAGTAGGTTTAAAAAGAAAGAAATGACTGTGCCATCTACTGGAGTTGCACCAGTTTAAACTACGAATGGCATTTAGAAGGAGGAGGGGTACGAAGGCTATGGAAAGAACCTTCGTACCTAAAAATAGAATAAATAAACAAAACATTAGTTTGTTTACGGTTGGGAACACAGGGAGTTGAACCTTGTCAGCTTAAGGACCAAATTGGAGTTTATCATGTGTTTATATTATGCCGCTGGTTATACCGTAACATTCCCATATCGAGGAGCACTATACTCCTCAGCAACATGACACTGTTTGCAAAGAGAATCTTTATCTCTTTACACCTACATTATAGTATAGCACTCTTTAAAATTCAAATGCGTTTCCCGTCACTTCAATAAACGACGGTAAATTTTCATTAATTCCTTTTCCTGCGTCTTTGTGAGTGTATCTATGGACTCGTTTTCACCTAAAAGCCCTGCATGTCCATCCACTACTTTTCCGTCTTTTAAACGAATCATGGTCGGAACATAAAGCCAAAGCTTATTGTCCATATCTTCGTTTCTTGACATATATTCAGGAATATATCGAGTCAATTCTTTTCTTTGCTTTTCTGTATACGTCAGCTTTCCAAGAATATCTCTTGTTCTGATGAAACGTACTTTGTAGTTCGTATTTTGTTCGTTTGCAACAGCTAAAAGTAATAGATGAGCTATCTTACAGTGTGGACAGTCATCAAATCCAAAAAACAGCAGAACATCTTCATCTGAATCTTTCATCATTTTCAAAGCCTCGTTCATTGAAATTTCTGTAAAGTCTTTTGATGGAGAGTTCCATGTATTTGAAATTCTTTCAGCAACTGTTCGATATGTAGCGTCTGGCACTTTGAATAAAAGTATTCCATTGGCAACAACCAATACAAATACCAGACAAAGCTTTACAAATAATCTTTTAGACAATCTGCAATACTCCTGCAAGCACAAAGAACACTGCAACAAGAACTACTGTACATCTAGTCAAAACCTTTTCAGCACCTCTTTCTTTGTGAACGGCAAACAGGTTCAAATCTCCACTTCCTGTAAAAGCAGAAGATAATCCATCTGACTTTCCTGGCTGAACCAATACAATCAGTATCAATACACCTGCTACAATAATCAATCCTAAGTTTAAAGCTTCTTTCACAGTCGATAACCTCCTTTTCGAATATAATCTTCACAAAACGAATCGTCGTGAACACTCTCACAATTCAAAATCACGAGCTTCAGCTTCTTTAGAAAGCTGACTGTTTGTCTTCTGTACGAGCTTGAACTCAGATTGTTCATAGAGAGACTCCATGAATATCCGCATTCAGCTTAATTAAAGAAGACAAAGTGCGTGTTGTTCCCTTACCATAGTCAGAATCTTGCGTCCGACTTGGCAACCTTCTCCTCACGGAGTCGGATTTTAATAGCTCACGGACAAAGTAGCGAGCCCCAATATTGTAGGAGGCATTCAGGTCGCAGTGATATTGCTTGCCCGATTGAAATACGCAGATGGAATAGTTGTACTTTTCTTTGCCGTTCTGCATGTATTCGCCTCTGTCAACGTAGCCAGAGCCGTCATAAGCCAGACGGCTTGTGTTCCAAGCACAGATTCGACTGATGCGAATTCCAAGCCTATGAGCTCTATGCTCTACGATTCTTTGGATTTCTTTCTTACGCCACAGAGAAAGTTTCTGCTTGTTCTTTCCTTTCTTTTTACCTCTTGTATCCAGATGCTCAAATACGATAACATCTACATTGTACTCATAGGCAAAGGAAAGAATATCACCAGCTGTCTTACGGCTGATTTCTCTGTTGATGTTGTCAGCTATCGACCACAATGTTTTGCATCGTCTTGCACCATGCTGCTGCTGTTTTCGAATTCTGTTTAACACAGTATACAGATGGTCTTTTTCTACCGCCTGACGAATGAATCGTCTGGCGATGACAGTTCCTTCTGCATCCATGACAGAACAGACAGCATCATTGTTCAAGCCTAGATCGACAGCACAGACTTTCTGCTTTTGAATGTCCGTTTCATTCAGTTCCACTTTCTGTTTGAAAGCAAAATTCAAATACCAGCATTTACCTTTATGCACTAAAACAGGACTACACTCCTGCATAGTCGAACAATGTCGCTGGATATATTTCACATCCTGCTTTCTAAAGTGTACAGTCTGCCATACCCAGTCGTTACGGTAATAAATCTTGATTTGAGCCATATCATCGCTGATACGCTTATACATATTGCCTTTATAAAAAGCAGGCATAGTATGTCTATCTAATTGAAGTCTAGGCTCTGCTCCTTCTGGATTCTTTTTCCAGTTTTCATGGTTGGAAAACCAAGAAGAATAAGAGCCAATCGCCTGAGCTATGGCTGCACGTCTTAGATAGCATGGCATCTTATAGAAACGTTCGTTAAAGTCATAAGGAACAGATGGGCGCTTTTCACTAACAAGTGTCAGTTTTTCCATTAATGCAACAGACTTAAGGCTTGATAGATTTTGAAGCAAACTCCATTCCTTTCGACAGACATCCATAAAAAAGGAGATTGCTTCCTGATACATGTAAATCGTCTCATTAAAGCAATGATTCATATCTTTGATTTTAACTTTATAAGATGAAATTACGTTCATAAGCTATCTCCTTTCGATAGTTATATTATATCATATATAACCGTCTAAAAGCTTTGATGAGCTCGTCACTTAGGCTTCTAACTCATGACTGAAGTCACGAGAATGCGAATCCATATCTTCAAAGATATCCGTTTCTTTGTTTATGACACGAAGAACTCCTGTAATATTTGTGGGAGTTGCATCATATCTTACAGCGTCCACAATATGTTTGTTGTCTAGATAAAAGATAAGAATCTGATTCAATACAACAACCACGATACAATCAAAATATTCTGCAATAATATAACAAGGCGTGTCAGGCTTGAATTTAACTCCAATCTCCCCTTGTGAATCAAATATTTCATAAGGGTGGTAACAAGAGTTTTTCAGGAATGCTGTCATGCCTTGGCATACATCTTTTAAAAGCATATCAGCCTCGAACGGTGGTACGTACCATCGGAACATATTCTTTATTCATGAACTCTTTAAACGAACATTTGATTTCAGGCAGAACTGATTTGTCCTGATAATGACAAATGATTGCTGCGAATTCATCTGAAATAGATTCGGTGTGTCCAGATACGAGACATGCCATATCATTTGCAAATTTTTCCACATTCAACATATATAGCTTCCTTCTTTCTATGATTGTTTCTTACGCATACATTCTATCATATATCGCTTTTATGGTAAATATGAAATTGAATTATTTTTCGTCTGGAGGCAAAAAAAGGATGAATCGAATCATCCTTTTCTAGAAACTATTTAGATTGTTTCTTTTTGCGAATAACAATTGCAATTCCAATCAGAATTACAGCCACACCTGCTCCAAGAATATAAGGCATAGCCTGATCAGTCTTACCTTTTAAACCTGTTTCTGGTTTATCTGGATTGAAATGCACTGTCTGACCTTTATCCTCAATATCCTTGTGCTCTGCAACGATAGCGACTTTAGTTTCTTCAGAAGGAGTTTCTTCCTTGTCAGTTTCATCCTTCTTAGGTTCTTCTGCTTCTGGCTTATCTTTGTCTTCGTCATCCTTTTCTTCAGTGACTTTTCCAAGTTCGTGAGAAACTGTTTCAAAGACTACGACATCATGCCCTTTCAAAGATTTAGCATTAAACTTGAATTCCATGACTGTCCATCCCTTTTCTGCACCTGGTGTAAAAGTCTTTTCGGCTGTTACTTCTTTGCCGTTGTCTTTTACAGGCTCACCGGTTGCTTTATCCATCAGTACACCTTTGATAGTGTATTCATAGTTAGGAATTAATCCTTCAAAGCTCACCTTGTCTTTTAGAGCAATCATTCCATCTTTTGGAATATCGACTTCATGACTTCCATTTACAGTTGCCATTGTACCAATCTTGACTTCGTTTACGTGTACCGTCTGATCTTCATCTTCAATATCTTCGTGAGAAGCAATGATTGTATTTGTCTCAAGGTTACGAAGGTGCTCGTAAGCTACTACATCATGTCCACCAAGACCTGTTGCATCAAATTCAAATACGACATCGACTGTACCATCAGCTGAATCTGGAGTAAATTCAACTTCAGCTGTTACAGGGTTTCCTCTTGAAAGAATGTTCTTCTTTGTCTCCTTATCCATAAGAAGACCTGTCATCTTATATTTCTTTCCAGGAGTCAATCCTTTATAAGATACAGTATCTTTAAGACGAATCAAGTCAGAATCTAAGACAGTCTTACCGTTTAGAATTTCAGCGTTGCTTGCTTTTGTTCCAATTGTAATGATGTTGTTATCAAATTTCCCTGTACTTGATTTCTCTGATACAGGGTCGAAAATAGCCTCATCTTCATATGTACCTTCTTTTGTCTCAAATACAAAACTTTGAACTTTTCCATCTACAGTATAGTTATCTTGAGCTGACACTTCTTGAAGGTTGATAATTGTTTGACCATTTTTGTTGATCATAAATTTGAAAGAAAGAGTTCCATCTTCAGACAATTCGTAAACCCCTGTTTTATTGCTTTTTATTTGCAATGGGCTTCCATTTTGGGCATATAAATCACCATCAGCATTATAAATATCTGTACCTGCTGTAATTTTGAATTTAACTTTGCCAGTTGATTTCTGAGTACTTGTTTTTACATCAAAGAATTCTGTAGCAGGAAGGACAGTCGTTTTACGAATTGTTCTATCTGTCATCTTAACGAAGTATTCGCCTTCTTCTGTTTTAAAAATTTCGTAATACTTTTCTGGCAGTTTTGGACTTGTGTCTGTTTTACCATCCTTAGCTTTTACAGTATCTGCTGTTTGTGCAGATGCTTCAGAATCAGCTTTAGC
>OLGI01003214.1_pt1 | contig 10374 bp, 8 predicted proteins | sample 1605221 | NCBI WGS metagenome assembly OLGI01 (sample SAMEA3888915, study PRJEB22519) | human gut metagenome | biome: human gut; feature: human-associated habitat; material: faeces | place: Denmark | collected 2010
CGAGGGCGCAGCGGGAGCAGGAACTGCCGCAGGGGCCTGCGGAGCGGACGCCGGGGCCTGCACGGAGGCGGGCGCCTGAACGGGCGCCCTGCCCGCATCACGGGCGGGCACGCGCGTCACGGCTCTCGCGCCTGCGGGCTTGAAGGCGAGCATGCGCAACAGAGCCATCGTGAAGCCCGCGTATTCGTCGGGGGCGAGGTTGAGGTCGTTGCGGCCGTGAAGGGCGATCTGGTAGTAGAGCTGGATCTCCTCGGGGGAGAAGGCCTGCGCGAACTCTCGGATCGAGGCGCAGTCGGGATCGTCCTCGCTCACGGCTGCGGGCACACGCTGCACGAGCGCGACGCGGTGCAGCAGGCCCGCGAGGTCGCGGAGCGCCTGCGCAAAGGAAAGGCCCTGCGTCTGCATGGCGTCGGCGACGGCCAGCATGCCCGCGCCGTCACCTGCGGCGAGCGCCCTGAGAATGCCCGTGAGCGTTTCGCCGCCGCTCATGCCGAGCATGCGGCGCACACCTTCCTGCGTCACGCCGTCGCCGCAGTAGGCGATGGCCTGGTCAAGAAGCGAAAGGCCGTCTCGCATGGAGCCGCGGGCGCCCTGGGCGAGCACGCGCAGCGCGCCTTCCTCGAACGGAATGCCCTCTTCGGTGAGGATGCGGCTCATGTGGCCCACGACGTCCTGGGGCGTCATGTTGCGCAGATTGAACTGCAAACAGCGCGAGAGCACGGTGATGGGCACCTTCTGCGGGTCCGTCGTCGCGAGGATGAACTTCACGTATTCGGGCGGCTCCTCAAGCGTCTTGAGCATGGCGTTGAAGGCCGTCGAGCTCAGCATGTGGACTTCGTCGATCATGTAAACCTTGAAGCGGCCCTGCGTGGGCGCGTACATCGCGCGCTCAAGGAGCGCGGTCATGTCCTCGACCGAACGGTTGCTCGCCGCGTCCATCTCGATGTAGTCGGGGAAGCGTCCCTCGTCGATCGCGCGGCAGGCGGGGCAGACTCCGCAGGGATGAGCCGTCATGTCGCCGTGGCCGTCCGCCCCCTGGCAGTTGAGGGCCTTGGCGAAGATGCGGGAGATCGTCGTCTTGCCGACGCCGCGGGTTCCCGTGAAGAGATAGGCGTGATGAAGGCGCTTTTCCGTGAGAGCGCGCGTGAGCGCGGTCACGACGTGCTCCTGGCCGACGATCGTGTCGAAGTCATGAGGCCGCCACTTTCTGGCGAGCACCTGATAGCTGCTCATCCTGTGTCCTTAGTGCTGAGTGAATGTGCAAGAACCTTTATTTTAGCGGCTCAACGTCCGGCCGCCCTGAGAAGCGCCTCGCCCGAAAGCCTGCAGATGCGCCAGTCTGGCAGCACCTCGGCGCCGAGTCCCTCGTAGAAGTCGATGGCGGGCTGGTTCCAGTCGAGCACGCTCCAGTCGAAGCGGCCGCAGCCCTCGTCGAGCGCCTTCTGCGCAAGGTGCCGGATGATCGCCTTGCCGTAGCCGCGGCGGCGCGCGTCCTCGACGACGAAGAGATCCTCAAGGTAGAGGCCTCGCCTCGTGAGGAAGGTGGAGAAGTTGTAGAAGTAGAGCGCGAAGCCCACGGGGCGCTCGGCGCCCGTCGCCTCGTTCACCTCCCAGGCAAGCACGCAGCCGATGACGGCGCGCGGGCCGAAGAGCTCCTCGCGAAGCTGCTCGGACGTGGCCTTGCAGTGGGATTCGAGTCGCTCGTAGCGGGCGAGCGCATGAATGAGGCCGCATACGACCTCGACGTCCTCTTCTCGGACGGGGCGGATTTCCAAACTCATGAGGGAAAGCAATTCCTGCGATAGAAAAATGCGTCCGCGCCCGCTCGAAGGGGCTTGGGACATGCAGAAACATTCTAGAGGAAGGCGGAGGCGGGGTGACAAAAAAGGCGCGATTCGCCTTGAACCACGCCCGAACGCGTCCGCCACAACGGAGGCGGAGAAAAAATGAAAATGGCGAGCCTTGTCCTCGGCACTGCTGCTGACCAGTATGGCTGCTTCGTTCCCGACCTGACCAGGTTCCTGGGGACAGCATGCGAGGGGACCCGCCAAGCCCGATAGTCTACAGAAAGAAGCAGATTTTTGCAAAATATCCTTTTTCCGCCGTCCGAAGCCCCCTGCACGAGCGGCCTCTTGGTGCTACTATAGGTACACTTTCCGGCGCGGATTCCAATCCGCCGCCCTCATCCCTGGCACGGATTCGTTCTGCAGTCCTTCAAGTGCCGCTTTCCCGAACACAACATCTTGCACTCAGTCCTGCGGCATTTATGCCTGCTCCCCCGTGCGGCCCAAGGTCGACGGTCACATGACAGGCCCGCAGTCCGTCAGGACAGTTTCTCACACCGGAGTCATCATGAGCGAAATCATTCACGTCACCGACGAAAACTTCGAAGAAGTCGTCTCCCAGCCCAACGTCACGGTCCTCGTCGACTTCTGGGCTCCGTGGTGCGGTCCCTGCCGCATGCTCGCCCCGCGCCTCGAACAGGCTGCCGAAACCTTTGACGGCCGCGTCGTGATCGCCAAGTACAACTGCGACGAAGCCAGCCGCTTCGCCGGCGAGTACAACGTGCGCGGCATCCCGACCGTGATCGCCTTCAAGAACGGCCAGCACGTCGGTGAACGCACGGGCCTGTGCGATCAGGAAACGCTCAACGCCTTCATCGAAGCTCACCTCTAAGCCGCTTTGCGGCAGGCGGAGCCGCACGCCTCATGCGGCTCCATGCATTTCTCCCAACACGCCCCTCCGACGGGCCGTCTTCTCGGGCCGTCAAAATCCGCTATGCATCTTTCCGACCTCAAGTCCCTTCACATCTCGCAGTTGCTCGACATCGCCTACGCGCTCGAAATCGACAACGCCCAGCGCATGCGCAAGCAGGAGCTCATGTTCGCCATTCTCAAGAAGAAGGCCAAGAGCGGCGAGCAGATCTTCGGTGACGGCACGCTCGAAGTGCTTCCCGACGGCTTCGGCTTCCTTCGCAGCCCTGACACCTCCTATCTTGCGAGCACGGACGACATCTACATCTCGCCCTCCCAGATCCGCCGCTTCAATCTTCACACCGGCGACTCGATCGAAGGCGAGGTCCGCACGCCCAAGGACGGCGAACGCTACTTCGCACTCGTGCGCGTCGACTCCGTCAACGGCCTGCCGCCCGAGAGCATCAAGCACCGCATGCTGTTCGAGAACCTGACGCCGCTCTTCCCGAACGAGCATCTCGTGCTCGAGCGTGACATGCGCGGCGACGAGAACCTCACGGGCCGCATCATCGACATGATCGCCCCGATCGGCAAGGGCCAGCGCGCCCTGATCGTCGCTCCTCCGAAGTCCGGCAAAACGGTCCTGATGCAGCACATCGCCCACGCGATCATCGCCAACCACCCCGACGTCACTCTCTTCGTCCTCCTCATCGACGAACGTCCCGAGGAAGTGACCGAAATGCAGCGCTCCGTCAAGGCCGAGGTCGTCGCCTCCACCTTCGACGAACCCGCCGCCCGTCACGTCCAGGTGGCCGAAATGGTCATCGAGAAGGCCAAGCGCCTTGCCGAAAGCAAGCGCGACGTCGTCATCCTCCTCGACTCCATCACGCGTCTCGCCCGCGCCTACAACACCGTGATTCCGTCTTCGGGCAAGGTGCTCACGGGCGGCGTGGACGCCAACGCCCTGCAGCGCCCGAAGCGCATCTTCGGCGCCGCCCGCAACCTTGAGGAAGGCGGCTCGCTCACGATCATCGGCACCGCCCTCGTCGACACGGGCTCCCGCATGGACGACGTGATCTACGAAGAATTCAAGGGCACGGGCAACAACGAAATCCACCTCGAGCGCCGCATGGCCGAAAAGCGCGTCTACCCGGCCATCAACCTCAACCGCTCGGGCACCCGCCGCGAGGAACTCCTCCTCAAGCCGGACGTCCTGCAGAAGGTCTGGATCCTGCGCAAGTTCCTCTACGACATGGACGAACTCGAGGCAATGGAATTCCTGCTCGACAAGATGAAGGCCACGAAGAACAACGTCGAGTTCTTCGAGCTCATGAAGAAGTAAGTCCCGGAGGGACCGAAAACAAGAAAGGCACCGTCAAGATGGCGGTGCCTTTTCCTTTTCCGACTCAAGCCCGTCGGCCCGCACCGAAGTTCACGTCAAAATTTAAGTCGACTTATGCAAAACCTTCCGTCAGGGCAGGTTTGCGCGGATGTGGGAGGCGACGACCTCGTCGTCCGTGCAGGTGACCTCGATGTGGTGGAAGCCCGCCTCCTGAAGTCGGCGGACGATGCGCGGATGGAGCGTGACGGCGACGCCGTTCGTCACCCAGTCGCGAACCTCCGAAACGGGGCGGATCGCATGGAAGAGCGCGTCGACGGCGTCCGTGCTCGTGATGTAGATGATCGGAGACGGACCGTGGGCGGCCATGAGGATGTCGCTGCGCTGTTCGGGCGTGAGCTCGAGCGGCACGCGGACGTAGATGCACATCGTGATGACGTCTGAGCCGATGCTCCTTAACTGCTCGGGCAGCCATTCGCGGCCGGTCTGGCCGCGCAGGAAGAGCACGCGCGAAGGAGCCCCCCTGTGCTTGAGGATCTCCCAGAGCGCCTCGCTGCCGGAATCCTCGGCGTCGCCCTCGGGGTAGATGAGCTTCACGTCGTCGCCCCAGGCGGCGCGGATCACCTTTGCGGTGCCCTCGCCTACCGTGGCGAGCGTGATGTGCTCGGGCCATGCCTTCACCCAATGGGCTGCGGCGGCAACCGATGCGGGGCTCGGAAGAATGACCATCTCGACGTCGTCAAGGTTGTCCAGGCGCTCCTGAACAAGATCGCAGTCCTCCTTGCCGGGCAGCTCGATCCTGAACGCCGGCCAGCGCCAGCACTCAATCCCCTCCTTGAGGAGCACGCCGGCGAGGCGGTTGTTCGCTTCGCCGGGTCGCATCAGAATGACGGGCCTTTGTAAAGCCATAAATCCCTCTTGACCTGAATTAACCGAGAACAGCCTTCAGTATAGCGTCTGCACCCTGACGGCGGAGGTCCTCAACCACGCGCGCCGCAAGCGCTTCAGGCTCCGTCCAGGGACCGCGGGCCTCGCTGCGGATGGCTTCGCCGGTCTTGTGGTTGCCCACGAGGGCGCGCAGGTAAAGCTCCTCGCCCTCGATGATGCCGTAGGCGGCGAGCGGAACCTGGCAGGAGCCTCCGAGCGCGCGGGAGACGGCGCGTTCGGCCGTGCAGCAGGCGCGGGTGTGCGGGTCATTGAGGAAGGCGAGAGCCTCGTGCATGACGGCGTTGTCGGAGCGGATCTCGACGCCGAGGGCGCCCTGGCCCGGAGACGGCAGGCTCACTTCGGCCGGAATGATCGAGCGGATGCGGTCGTGGAGCTCAAGACGCTTGAGGCCGGCGGAGGCCATCACGAGGGCGTCGTATTCGCCGGCGTCGAGCTTGCGCAGGCGCGTGCCGACGTTGCCGCGAACGGGAAGCACTTCAAGGTGCGGATAGTTCATGCGGAGCATGAGCTCGCGGCGAAGGCTAGCAGTGCCCACGCGGGCGCCGGCGGGCATGTCGTCAAGGCTCGCGTACTTCGGGGAGACGAAGGCGTCGCGCGGATCCTCGCGTTCGCTCACGGCGACGAGGTCGAAGCCCTCGGGAAGCTCCATCGGAACGTCCTTGAGGGAGTGCACGGCGAGATCGGCCTCGCCCGCCTCCATGGCGACTTCAAGCTCCTTCACGAAGAGCCCCTTGCCGCCCACCTTGGAGAGCGTGCGGTCGAGGATCTGGTCGCCTCGCGTCGTCATGCCGAGGAGCTCCACGCTCGCGGACGGATAGCGGGCGCGCAGCACGGACTGGATGTGAAGGGCCTGCCACATGGCAAGGGGGCTTTCGCGGGTGGCGATGACGCAGCGTTCGAAATTGGACATGATGATGAATCTGAATGTCTGTGAATGTCCGTCGTCCAGACGTTGGCGGACGGCTCTAATAAAGGGAAAACCGAAAAGCGGCGGGCGCCTTCCGGTCATTTTCCTGATTGTAACAGTCGAACTTTGCTCGACGCTTAACAAGATCCGCCGTTCGTCCCGCACGGGACTCGAAAACCTCTCCCGCACGCTTGCACGCGACGGCGGGACGTGACATAATTTCATCCTTTCCCAGTTGGCACGTGGACAGGCATGCCTGTCGTAAGACCCGACGAATTCGGGCGGACTCGCAAGGCCGTCAGGGCGACCGACAACCAAAACTAGGAATTACCTTAAAAATGAAGAAAGGCATTCATCCCGAATACCGTGAAGTCGCTTTCGTCGACCTCTCCATCAACCAGACGTTCATCATCCGTTCCGCCGCTCAGACGCGTGAAACGATCGAAATCGACGGCGTGACCTACCCGATGTACAAGCTTGATACGTCCTCCGCCAGCCACCCGTTCTACACGGGCGCTCAGACGCGCATCGTCGAAGCCGGCCGCGTTGAAAAGTTCCGCGCCAAGTTCGCCGCCAAGCAGCAGGCCATGAACGCCGCCGCCGAAGCCGCCAAGGCCGCCAAGTAATATTGCCGGTTCAGGCCCGTGCGGCCCATCCGCACGTCGCTTCCAGAAAGGGCAGTCTCCGATTCGTCGGACTGCCCTTTTCATTTGCCCCGAAAAAACGGACAATGTCCGCAATGTCCGAAACGTCAACTTAGGAGCCCTCCGTGCTCAGCCAGCGATCCACTCCCGTCAAAATGTCCCAGGAAGCCGCCCGCAAGCTCCCTCGCTGGAGCCTTCTCGCGCTTCTGACCATCTTCGCCTTCAGCGGTTTCTGGGCGACAGGGCTCTGGACGCTTCGCGACGCACTGAGCTTCGGCACGGCCTCCGCCATGCTTGACGGCGGCGCATCCGCCTGGCTCATGCCCATGATGGCCGACTCTCCGATCACGGAGGCGGGTCCGCTCGCGGGCTGGCTCACCGCCGTCATCATCGCCTTCGGCCGCCTCACGGGACTCATGGGCGACATCGCCGCGGTGCGCTTCGCCGCGTGCCTTCTCTTCGCGCTCACCACGGCCGCCCTTTGGTACGGCACCTGGCACCTCGCCCGACGCCCTGAGGCGCAGCCCATCGCCTTCGCCTTCGGCGGCGAGGCGAGTCCTCGCGACTACAGCCGCGTCGTCGCCGACGTCGCCGTACTGCTCTTCGTCGCAACCTTCGGCATCCTCACCCGCCAACACGAGGCGCTTCCCGACACGACGCTCCTCACGATGGCCGCGCTGAGCTTCTACGGCCTCACGCTCGGCATCAGGCGCCCCGTTCCCGGCGCCTTCACCGCAGGTCTCGCAGCAGGTCTGGCCGTCGTCTCCTCGACGCTCTTCGCGAGCTGCTGGCTCCTCGTACTCGCCCTCATCACGATCCAGTGCCTCAAGGCCTTCTCGCACCATCGCCCGAAGCGCCTTCTCATCACGATCGCCGGCGCGCTCGCGGGCTTCCTGCCCTGGCCCCTGCTCGCCTTCGCCGTCGACCCCGCGCAGGCCGCGGTCTGGTTCGGCGAATGGTTGCCCGCCCAGCTCGCGCACTTCTCGCTGGCGGGCTCCGACACCTATCTCTGGTTCGCCCGCAACGCCCTCTGGTACCTCTGCCCCATCTGGCCCTTCGCCATCTGGGGACTCTACGTCTGGCGCCATCAGATCCGCCAGACGCACATCCTGCTGCCTGCGGCCGCGCTCATGGCAGGCATCCCCGCCGTGGTCTTCTCCTCCTTTCAGGCCTACGACACGGTCTTCCTCGCCTTCCTGCCAATGCTCTCCGTCACTGCGGCCTTCGGTCTCGTAACCGTCCGCCGCGGCTACGAGAACGTGCTCGACTGGTTCTCGCTCACGATCTTCACGCTCGGCCTGCTCGTGCTCTGGGCCTACTGGTTCGCCTGGCTCACGAGCTTCGCACCGAAGATGGCCGAGTCCCTGCAGATGCTCGCCCCCGGCAGCGCCCCCGTCTTCGACTCGGGCCTGGTGCTCGCCTGCCTCGTCTCCCTCGTCTGGTTCGTCTTCGTCGGCTGGCGCCTCACGCACCGCCCCGTCGTTGCATGGCGCGGTCCGTGGCTCGCCGCCGCAGGCATCACCGCCTTCTCCGCCTCGCTCGTGGGCCTCTACCACACGGCGCTCGACGTCAACCGCTCCTACGAGCCCGTCGTCAAGGCGGTCGCCCGCAACCTTGAGGCCAAGGGCATGCAGCCCGGCGACGTCGTATGCGGCACGGGCATGAACCACGGCCTGCAGGCAGTCTTCAAACACTACGCGGACCTCGACGTCCTCGTGCGCGCCCGCCCCGACGAGTGCCGCTTCACGATCGACAGGTCCAGAAGCGGCGCCCTCCTGCCCGACAGCTTCCGTCGTCCTCACACCGATGAAGCCTTCACCGTCATCCAAAACCGCTGAACTTAGCCCCTCATGACGACACTGACGCCTCCCAAGACATCGTTCGCAGCGCTCATGCGCCTTGCGGGCCCCATTTTCGTCGCCAACATCGCCATCGTCGGCAGCGGCACGATCGACACGATCATGGCCGGCCAGCTCGGCAAGAACCACCTTGCCGCCATCGCCGTCTCCATCGCCGCCACAATCTCCGTGGTGATGGGCCTTGCAGGCATCCTCCAGAGCCTCTCCCCGATTGCGGGCCACCACTACGGCGCCCGCAACTACAGGGCCGTGGGCGAGGAACTCGAGCAGAACTTCTGGCTCGGCGGCTTCCTCTGCCTCTTCGGCGTTCCGCTCCTCATGTACACGGACCTCTGGATCTCGCTCGGCAAGGTCGAGGGCGAGGTCGCGCGTATGGCCGCCGAATTCCTCTTCTTCACCGCGCTCGCGCTGCCCGCCTGCCTCTTCGCCCGAACCTTCATCTCGGTCAACGCGGCCCTCTCGCGCCCGCGCATCACGATGTGGGTCTCGCTTGTCATGCTCGCCCTCAAGGTGCCTCTCAACGGCATCTTCATGTACGGCTGGCTCGGCTTCCCCGCCATGGGCGGCTCGGGCGCAGGCGTCTCGTTCTGCATCCTCAACTACCTCGCCTTCCTCTGCTACCTCGCCATATGGAAGCGCGACGCCTTCTACCGCACGATGCACGCCGAACGCATCTTCGGCCCGAGGTGGGCGCTGATGAAAGAGCAGCTCCACGTCGGCATTCCGATCGGCCTGAGCACCTTCTTCGAGGTCTCGAGCTTCACGCTGATGGCAATCTTCGTCGCACGCTTCGGCTCCGAGGCCGTTTCCGCCCACCAAATCGTGGCCAACATCACGAGCCTCTGCTACATGCTGCCCCTCTCGATCGGCATCGCCTCGTCCGTACTCATCTCCCAGTGCCTCGGTGCACGTTGGCCGGCCGTGGCCTACACGGTGCTCACGCGCACGCTCAAGGTCTCGGTGGCGAGCGCGACCTGCATCGTCACCATCCTCTTCTTCGCGCGCCACTGGCTCGTGACGCTCTACTCGTCCGACACGGGCGTGTGCGCGATGGCGGCCTCGCTCCTCATCTTCGGCTGCCTCTACCACGTCTTCGACGCCATGCAGTCCGTGAGCTCGTTCGCCCTTCGAGGCTACCGCGTCACGCGCCTGCCGATGATCATCTACGGCGTCATGCTCTGGGGCGTGGGCCTCGGCGGCGGCTACATGCTCGCCTTCGGCAACCCGATCATGGGCGAGCCGATGGGCGCCTACGGCTTCTGGAGCGCCACGTCCGCAGGCCTCTGGCTCACGGGCATCTCGCTCGCCTGCATGGCCATCTGGGTGGGCCGGCAGTTCGCCCGCGACGACAACCACACGCCCGAGGAGATCGAGGAGGCCGTCAAGGTCTCCAGAGCCTGACGACGGACTTCGGGTACACGGCACTGACAAAGGCGCGGGAGGCGGCTCCCGCGCCTTTTTTCCTGCCCGCAGGCCTTGCGCTATGATTGACGATCAGGTCCCCCCGTCAGGAGTTCGGCATGTCAACCATCCTCTTTCCCAGCCCGATTTTCGGTCCCGTGCACAGCCGCCGTCTAGGCGTTTCGCTCGGCGTCAACCTGCTGCCCGCCGACGGCAAGCTCTGCAGCTTCGACTGCATCTACTGCGAATGCGGCCTCAACGGCCAGCACCGTCCCGAGCTGAGGATGCCCACGCGTGAAGCCGTGCGCAAAGCCCTTCGCGCCAAGCTCGAGAGCATGAAGGCCGAAGGCGTCCTGCCCGACACGATCACCTTCTCGGGCAACGGCGAGCCCACCTCGCACCCCGACTTTGAGGGCATCATCGACGACACGCTCGCGCTTCGCGACGAGTACGCGCCTAAAAGCCAGGTGAGCGTCCTCACCAACGCCACCCACATCGTCAGGAACGGCGTCTTCCGCGCGCTCCTCAGGGTCGACAACGCGCTCCTCAAGCTCGACACCGTCGACGAGGACTACATTCACCT
>OLGI01003216.1_pt1 | contig 10368 bp, 14 predicted proteins | sample 1605221 | NCBI WGS metagenome assembly OLGI01 (sample SAMEA3888915, study PRJEB22519) | human gut metagenome | biome: human gut; feature: human-associated habitat; material: faeces | place: Denmark | collected 2010
GCAGCTATTTACATAGTGTCACGCACAAGTGAGGATAACTTGTTAAAAAAAGCCTTTCCTTATTTATCTTGACTTCCAATCATAGCACCTCCTTTTTGAGTACAAAAAAATCGCCACCTGCTGTGAAGTGACGATTTGTGTATTTGATATTCTGTTTTAACGGATAAGCCAACTGTAATCTTTACGGCAGTCAAGGATATAATCCACATAAACCGTATCATCTTGGATTTGGTAAAGAACGAGATACCACTTTGCAACAAACATCTTATGATATTTATTCGTCGGTATATACGCTTCTTCAAAAAATGGAAAACGCTGCGGCATACGTTCCAAAGAACGCATTGCTTCCATAAGCTCTTGCTTTTTCGCTTTGGCAGCATCTTTATTAACTTGTGCCATAAAACGAATATGTGTTCCAACATACGCTTTGCCCTGTCGGAAACAATGACTTTATATTTTTTATCTGACATAGGCTTATACCTCTGCGATTACGTCGTCAAGGTAAGCATCGAGTTCATCAAGAGTGCAGCCGTTTCTTCCTGCTATTCTGTCTTCTTCGACAGCAAGCAGTTCTTCTCTTAGCTTCAGCATTTTTTCCCGACGGTTATAAGTTTCAATATCCATAACAACCAAATCTCCTTCACCATTCTTTGTAAGGAATATCGGCTCTGCCGTTTTACGACACATATCTGCTATCTCGTTGTAGTTCTGGCGGATTGCTGCTGATGGACGAATATTCATATTTGCACCTCCTTGAAACAGTTGTGATAGTAATATTCTAACCATATTATACTCATTTCATACAACAAAGTCAACGGATATAGAAAAATTTACATTTACAAGCCCATCATTTCTCTTACAACACGGTCTGCCATTTTGACCGCACCGACAAGGACGAGCATATTGAACACAAGTTCCCCGATATAGCTCCATACCATTGTAACCGCCGCCGCATCGGGATTGACCACAGGCGGAGAAGAAGCAAATAGGGAAAAGATAATGCAGGCAAGCACGATAACCGCACCTTCAAGGCATACAGCGGCATAGCTCTTAATGAAGCTCTTGCCGACGCTTTGGCTCGGCTCTCCCGCAAAAGCGGAAAGGGGTACGGGTGCTATGGCAGTATAGATATACAGCTTGAAAAACCTGCCATATACCGACATAATCATTATGAATGACAGCACCGTAATAAACAGTCCGCCTATCAGCGTGACCGCCCATAGCGGGATACTCTCAAAAAATCCGCAATCTTCAACGGCTGTCACGATTTCCTGCGGCAACACCGTCTGCTGTGCCGAGCCAAATCCTGCGGCATTCATAATCGTGGAAATCATACCCTGCACAATCTTAAACAGTGCCATCATCAGTTCTAATCCGTAGGTCACTGCACCTTTGGCAATGGCAAAGCGGATAAACAGCTTCAAAGCCTGCTCTGGTCGCTTGACTTCTGCAAAATTTCCGCAGGTACGCATCACACCCACAACAAAGAACAGCACGAGCAGGGCAAGTCCAATAGCCTGCACCGCACCGTGAATATCCACGATGACATTCCATATCGTGCCTCCCTTAAAGTTCTCTGGGGATTGGGTAATGAGCTGCCATATCTCGGCTAATTTCTCATTCCAAGTGTTTAGGGCGTTCTCTAAATTCTGTACCACCCAGTTATCAGACATTTGACCACCTCCTTGATGATATTAGATAACGGGAGCAGTTCCGCACTCGGCGGATCTGCTCCCGTTATCTTTTTGTGTCAGTCTGTTATCTTAGCCTGTGATAAGAGTCAAGATTTCTTTTGCGAAGGTAATGACAACGCCGCCTGCAAGGGTTAAAAATCCGTTAGCTCTCTGGGACGGGTCATGGGATTTGAGGGAAAGACCAATCTGCACGATACCAAAGCCGAGCATAATCATACCAACAGCCCTCACCAGACCGAAAATGAAATCGGACAGATTGTTGACTACCTGAATGGGGTCATTGGCAGCAAAGGCGGTTACGGAAGTACCAAGCACAAAGGTCATTGCCATAACAGCCATACAGTAATAGCGGAAGCCTTTCTTAACCTTTTTAGTCATCGGCAGCTTCGTGGTTTTCTTGTTCTCGTTCTTCTTAAAAAGTTTCATAGGGTAAATCCTCCTTATAAATTGAATATTTCTTCCAAGTCCTCATCGGACAGAAGCTCATAGGAAGTGCTGACAGCTTTCACGCTCACGGCGTTATCTGGAATATCACTGTCAAACACAAGGGTTGCGACAGCCTGCGTAGGCTCTCCGTGGATATACGGCGGTTGCCCTCCGTCAGCCGTCAGCTTCACATTCGGGTGCTTCAAAATGTCATACTTGAAGTCCATAACGGGGCGTTCTCCACGCACAAAAAGAAGTGCGTAACGGTTATCAAGCATACGCACTTCGTCTGGGGTCATCAGCTCACGCCCCGAAATCTGATAATTTGTTGAATAGTTACCACTCCGCCCAGAGCTTTTCCCGTAGGTGTTGGTATCAATGGTTTCCTTGCCCAAAAGCTCTGACACATATTTGTGGGTGCTTTGCTCGTTGCCGCCCAGATACAGAAACTCATCGCAGTTGCCGACAATGCTTTCCCATTGCTTTTCAAAAAGGGCTTTGAGCTGTGCCAGATTTTGCAGGATAATGGATACCGATACCCCTCTGGAACGCATAACAGACAGGATTTTATCAAAGTCGTCGGGCAATGAAACATTCGCAAATTCGTCCATTATGAAATGGCAATGCACAGGCAGGCTTCCGCCGTACTTGTGGTCTGCTAGATAAAAAAGCTGCTGAAAGAGTTGGGTATAAAGGATACTGACAAGGAAGTTAAAACTCGTGTCGTTGTCTGGTATCAGAGCGAACAGAGCGACCTTCTTTTCGCCCAGACTTGGCAGGTTAAGCTCATCGGTGGCAGTAAGCCCTGCAAGGCTCTCCAGATTGAATTTTTCAAGCCTTGCGGCAAGAGTTATCTGGATACTCTTTAAGGTCTTTGCACTACCAGAGTGGTAATCCCTGTAATACTTGAGGGCGATATGCTCTGGGTTTACCATTTCCAGACGGTCAAACAGCTCGTCTAGAGGGCTTACATAGCTGTCATCGTCCTCTCGGACTTCGCCTGCACGGAGCAGCTCCATAACCATCGGGAAATTCTGTTCGTCTGGCGGTGCTTCATATTTCAGATAGAACACCAGAGCCAGAAGCAGCATACTCGCCGCCGTATCCCAGAACGGGTCTTGCGACTGTGAGCCTTTCGGCGTGGTCGCCTTAAACAAGTTTGTTACCAACCTCTGAACATCGTTATCGTTCCGCAGATAGACAAAGGGATTGTAACAATGGCTGCGGTGCATATTGATAAGGTCAAGCACACGCACCTCATAGCCTTTGTTTTCCAACAGACCGCCGATGTCACGGACGATTTCGCCCTTTGGGTCGAGTATTACAAAAGATGTGTTGCACTGCATAGCATTTGGCTTGCAGAAAAACCTCGTTTTTCCCGCACCAGAACCGCCGCAGACTAAAATATTCAGATTCCTGCGGTGCTTTTTCCCGTCCAACCCGATACGGACATTCTGGGTCAAAAGCTTATTAGCTGACGGGTCTTTATCTCGGTACTTCTTATTCAAAGCACCTGCGTTGCCCCATTTCGCAGAGCCGTGTTCCTCACGCCTGCGGTAATTCCTGCGTGTAGAGAAATAAACGCCGATGCCCATAGCGTAGGCAAGTAAAAAAATGAGGACAGTCTTTACGCTGTCCTCACATACCATTATTTCAAACGGATTGCCCATCGCCACAGGCAGACCTCGGATAATCTCTACAAGACCACCGCTGACATAGGGTGCTGTCAGCAGGGCAAGCCATACGACAGGAAGTATGCCGCAGACAGAAAGGATTAGGCTCGTTTTCTGGTCATCGTTCCTCATTGCACCTGCAATGCACGACCTTAACCTTTTTTGTCGGAGCGTGTGCCACCTTGCTTATCAGCTCGTCAACAGGCTCGGTGGGGCGTTCCTCCTGTAACTGCCTTGTACGCAGGGTGTTTAAGGCGTTGATGACGATATTCTTATCGTACTTATCAAGTGCGATATGGTATCGTTTCTCTCTCATAGTCTGCACCTCCGATTAGCGTTCCTGCTCTTTGTTCTTTGCAGGCTTGTTCTTCTCCATACTCTTATACATATCGCTCTGGATTTCGCCCAGAACATCACGCATCGTGCCAAGCTCTCCTTTGAATGCCTGTGTATCCATTTCCGCATACTCTCTGGGAAGTCTGGAAAAGTCAAAACCTCTGGTATCCACGCCATAACGGGAGCTTACCATATAGGCAACGCAGAAGGATTTGAAATCGGAAGCATCACGGCTCTCGTTGTGCTTAAAGTCATAGACCGCCGCCGACACTTCTTTTGCCATACTCACGAACAGCACTTCCTCGGAAAGCCCCTTCTTGACAAAAATGGTCTGCTGAGAGCTGTCATAATAGGCAGGCAGTTCAAGCTCACCGACAGGAACACAGGGTACAGGGCTTGCATCAATCAGAGCCGACACAAGCTCACGCATGGATTTCGGCTCCTGTTCCTGCTGCCTGTCCTTTGCCGAGGTTTCGGAAATATCATAAACCACTTTGGCATTGTAAGAGACGCCCTTTGTCCCGTCCTCACGGGTGTATTCCTTGCTCGGCTCAAGGATAATGATTTTCTGTGCGTCCTTGTTCACATAGACACGGTTCGCTTTCCATTTGCTGTACTCTTTAAGCTGCGTTGCTTCGGGCATCTGTGCTGATACCAGAATAGCGTTAGCCACGGAGTAACGGTCAAAGCGACCCTGCACATCAAGATACTGACGGAAGCTGTCGCCGCTTGCCACCATTTCAGAGCAGGTATTGTCAATCAGCTCATAGGCTTCTTTCCGCTGTGCCTGCTTTGCGGCAGCCCATTCCTCTTTATCAAAAGGTCTGTTGCCGCCGCTGAATACATCGTAAATACTCATAGCTGTTTACCTCGTTTCTTTGGATTTTGGTTTCTTTTTCTTTCTTGTGGGCTGTTTATGCTCCGTTTTCCTGTTAGCACTTTTCGCCCTGTCGGAAGCACCGCTTTTGTCCAGGTCGGAAGTGCCAATCTCTGCTTCCTGCTCCTTGCGGCTCTCCTTGATTTTCCGCAGTTCCTCTCTGACAGAAGGTTTCTCCTTAGTCATAGTAGCCCCCTCTGCGGACTTCTTTGGCTGCTCTAAGGTAGGCTCGGACTGAGGGGATTTTTCTGTCTTTGCCACCGAGGGGTTTGGGGCGTTTTCCTCCTTCTGGACAGGCTTGCCCATAAGCTCGTCAAGCAGCTTGTCTTTCTCCGCCTTTTCCTGCACACCAATATCTGGCTCTGGCTGACCGTCCTTTGCATCTTTGGATTTCTCGGCTTCCGTCACAATAGAAGCGGTATCCACCGAAGCAAGATTAAAGCGTTCCACGATACGACTGATTTTCGATGCGTCCTCGGCACGGGCGATGACATCGACCTCCGCATTGGGGTCTTTGTTTTTCCTGTCCGTGAGGACACAGTAAAGCACACCGTATTTTTTCGCTTCCTGCGTGAACTTCTTTAAGTCGCCGTTTTTGACGGTAAAGACTTTCAGCTCCTTACCAGAACGGAGCATACTCGTCAGCCTTGCTTTGCCTTTGGTTTTCTTTTCTTCTTTGAGAATGGAATACAACAGGATAGCGATGTTCTTCGCACCTGCACCTGTAATTTTGGCAGCGACCTCAAAGCCCTCCAAGCTCATTCGGACGATTTGTTCTGCCGCTTCGCCGCCTGTGTTCATTCTTCATCAGCTCCTTTCTTTGCTGTTCGTGTTCGTCTGCCCGTATCGTCTGCAATTTTTCCTTGAGGGTATCACTACGGGCGGCGATGCCCTCGCACAGTCTGACCTCCTTTCGGATAATTTTCAGCCGCCCCGAAATATCGGAAAGCTCTGCCTTGACCGCTTCCTTTTCTTCGCCGCTTGTCCTGCGGGATTTGGAGTAAAGCTCCTTTCGCTTCTGAAGCAGGGCAGACATCTCCGTTTCCAGAGAGCCTTTATATGAACAAAGCTGCTCCGCCGTATCAATGTGATTGCGGCAAAGCAGCCTTGTTTCCTGTGTGATGGCTTCCATCTTCATAAGGTCGTCCTTTAAGAGATAATGAAGCCGTGCATAATTTTGTTTTCTGCCTTTTGGCAGGATACCGAGCTTGTAGCAGTAATGGAGATACAGCCCACGCAAGCCGGCGATTTTCCTGGCATTCTTCAATGAGCCTTTGACCCGATAGACCTTGACCTGTGGCTCTGAGAAGCTCTGGAATTTGACAGCATAGGAATTTTCGCTGATACGCTCCATAATCCTGTCATTGGTGTATTCCTCTCCGAGCTTATAAAGCCGCTTGGGTCTTTGCCAGCCCTTGCCTATAATCGTCCAATACTTGCGGTTGGGGTCAAAGTTTATGCGATAGCCCATTTCTGCCAACTGGCGGTCAAAGTCTTTCAGCGTAAATGATTTGCTGATAGCTTCATCCACCGCCTGTCTGGCAACATTATCCCTCGTGGGTCGCCCCTGCTTTTCGGCTTGGTAAAGGGCGTAGGGCTTTTTCTTACCGCTTGGGTGTTCGATGACAGACAGAGCATACTCACGGCAAAGCTCATCGGAACGCTGACGGAGCAGCCGCAGATTTGCTTTGTTGTCGTGGTAGTGCATACCGTCCGCAAAAGAAACAGAGTTCACGACAAAGTGATTATGCAGGCAATCGGTATTTAGGTGAGTGGCAACGATGACTTGAAATCTGTCGCCCCACATTCGCTCGGCAAGTTTAACGCCGACCTCGTGAGCCTGCTCTGGCGTAACCTCACCGTGCTTGAAGCTCTGGAAGCCGTGATAGCAGACAATCTCACTCGTGTCGCTCCATCCCGCTTTGGTAATCATCATTTCATCTCTGGCGGTGGTCGGATCACAATTTACACCTGTGACAAAGAAACGCTGCTCGGTCTTATCCTTATTAGTAGCGTACTCCATTACATCGACCATCGCCTGCAGGTCGTCTTCGGTGTATTTGGGGTTGGCGGTCTTTTCGGGATTTTCGGCATAGTCGATTGGATGGTCGAGCCTGCCACGCACATCCCATATCTCGCAGACCGCCATTACGATGACCTGCGTGGAAGCAGATACCTTTTGCGAATGTCAATCTGAAACTCGTGCCATTTCCTTGCTTCCTCACGGAGCATCGGGGTATCCACAAAGCCGAGGGCGTTTGCCTTAACCGCAAGCTGATTGATACGGTTGCCAATGGCGGACAGCTCACGCATCATTTTATAGAACTCTGGGTCGGGCTTTTCGCAGAGCTGATAGCCCCTTACCATTTCTCTTAAAAAGGCTTCTTTTGAGCGACCCGATTTCCGCACAAGCTCATTAAGGTGTTCGGCTTCCTCCTCAGTCAGACGGAAAAGTATCTGCACATTTCTTTTTCGCATTGTCCACTTCCTTTCTCTCGGAAAGTCTGCTTATCTGCAAGCAACACATACACGCAACACCGAACAGACCGCCGAGCATTGTGCCAATAATGAAAAATAAGAACTCACTCATTTTTAAACTCCTTTCTGTTCTCACGGGGTATTAGGGGCTGACCCCTAACAAGCGAATTTGGCTAACCAAATTCAGTGCTTGGTAAGACATCTCATTCTTCGCAATCGTCCTCATACATACACTCACCGCACACAGGGCAGAAGTACGGGCAGTCCGAACAATCTTCATTTTCCTGTGGTGTATTCTCGCCAACACCGTCAAGCCCGTCCTCTCTCTGCTCGGTAATATCGGCTTCGCCGCAGACAAAATCATCATCGGTAAAGTTGATAAGGTCGGTATCGAACAGGATAATTTTTGTTTTTTCCTTTGCCTGTTCGGGGCTTTCTGCATAGACGGAAACGGTCTTTTGATAATGGGCGGTAAGGGTTACATCATACTTTTTCAATGGTTCATTCCTCGCTTTCAGCACTAAATTTTGATTTGGTTTCGGTGTCTTTCTGGTGAGAATCTACTACACAATCAACGGGCATCACTCCTTTCACGCTTGGGCATAGGTCTTGCAATTTCCAGATAGGACAACAAAAAATTGTTGAAGTCCTTGCCGACAGGCGGTGGATCATCAACGATTTTGTAGTCTTTCTGCAACAGTTCTTTCAAAGTAGCGGTACAAAGCCTGCCTACCTTATCATTATCCAGATGCAGAACTATGGTCTTAATTTGTGGATTGGCACTCAAAAAAGTTGTGAGAGCTATGGGGATTTTGCAGTCCTTCATCTCTTTCTTTGGCTGATACACGCCTGAAAGAGAAAGCAGACTTTCCGATTTGTAGTCCTTGCCCTCGCATTTCAGATAAGTGGCATAGGACAGTAAATCAATGGCGGCTTCAAATAAATGCACGGTATCTGTCGGCTCTTTTGCCAGAAGTCGGAACGAATACCTTTTGTCGCTGCCCGATGCATCCTGTTTGAAAGTGCTGCCGAGCGTACTTCTAAGAGCCGCATATTTGGGTGTTCCGCTTTCATCTTTGCCGATAAAAACGGCGTTGTGATAGTCGGCGCTCTCATAAATTGTATCGTCTGCAACGCACTCCTGTATGAGCTGATAGTCAATACCACGCCCGAAAAGATACTGCAAAACTCTGTCGCAGTTCTTAAACTTCGGCGGCAAGAGAAGCACCTTTGGCTCATCTTTTTTCTCGGCAGGGGGCGGCGGTTTCCAGTCCGCCAACGCCTGTCCTGTAAGAATTTCCACGGCTTCTACGAAGTCATATTCCTTGACTTTTATCAGATAGTCGAGGGCAGAATAGCCGCCGAAACCTCTCGACCACCAATACCATTTGCCGTTGGAAATCTTTAAGCTGTCGTGTTCTGCGGTACAGTACACATTACTTGTGCCTTTGACCTTAACGAGATTGCTCGGCTCAAACTCACGCAGATAGGATAACAGGTCAATCTGGCGTACCCGTTCAAGCACATCTGGGTCAATCTGCACATAGGGTCTGTTAGTTCTCATTCAATAAAATCACCTCCAGAAAATAGAAATAGCCGAGGGGCTTTCGTTAAACGAAAACCTCTCGGCTATGTAAACGATATGTTATTTTGATAACAACACCAAATACTGAAACAGTTTATTAAGACGGTCTATTTCCTCTAAATAAATTGCTTCTTGCTCACTAAAATTTTGAACACCTAATGTCTCAACTATATGGGCTTTGGTGCTTTCTTGTTTATCCATTGAAAGCAAATGGTCAAAATATATTCGATAATCGTGAAGAATATACAACGGCGAAATCAATTTTTCAACATCAATCGTATTTCCAATTCCATTGCAGAATTTCAGCAATATTTCTTTGATAAGACGAATTGACTGCCACTTTCCGTATTGAGCATCTCTTTCATTTTCAGAATATAATGCCTCATACAATTCTCTCAACCGTCCAACATTAAAGCCCTCTACCAACACCTTGTCAAAAGCATTTATTACACCAGAAACACTTTGCTCTGTGAAAACAAGCTGACGCTTGATGTTTTTAGCGTGTTCCGAACATTCTTCGTCTAAATGGGCTAAATCAATGTTGTATTTTTTCTTAATGTTTGAAATGAAGCTGTCCTTATTCATTAGAATTTGTTTCTCTATAATAGGCTTACTAAAAGTACAGTTCATTTGTGCTTGAAAGAACTCTGAATCAACGATTAAATGGTCTGAGTCAACATTAAATCCTTTTAAAATCGCTTGGCTCTGAGTATCCATATAATTCAAATCGCCCAACCAAAATACTAACTTTCCATTACTGTTAAAACCAAATGGCACATCCCAATCATATATATATACTCCCTCTGGGTCTTTCTTACCTATGTGTCCATAGGTTTCTGAGAAAATATCCACTTCAAAATCGGGAACAGAAATAAAATATATAAGTGCTTTTCTATCGAAATAAACAGGTGTCAAAAAACCTTCTGTTGAATGTTCCTCATCATAACAAAGACCAGGGATATTATAATAATCTTTATGGTCGTATTTATAATCTGTTTCTTTACAATATTCAAATTTCTTTTTGTAGCTTTTTGAAACAAACCTCCTACAAACTGTTCTTGTTCTATCATAGACTTATATGCACCATCTATAATTTGTTTGGAATATTCGGGCAGACATTTATCTCCACATTTATTACAACAAAGAACAAGTAACTCTGGAAAATGGAGCGTTCTATTTTCTATAACGACTGTTACATCATCGTCAATTAACTCTCGCACTCCTTCACAATTACTGCATTTATCTAATTTTGATACCTACAATTCTTTAACACCTAACTGGTATTATAAAGTGTTACGA
>OLGI01003230.1_pt1 | contig 10328 bp, 10 predicted proteins | sample 1605221 | NCBI WGS metagenome assembly OLGI01 (sample SAMEA3888915, study PRJEB22519) | human gut metagenome | biome: human gut; feature: human-associated habitat; material: faeces | place: Denmark | collected 2010
TATTTCTCCTACTCGATTTACTTGACAAAGCTACTTGACCCTTTGGTTAGTTCCGATGGAATAGCCCCGGGAGTAATCATTAAGGAGAAGAAATTTTACATTGAATGTAATTGAGTAAAGCTCTGTCATTCCGATTGTCTTCAGAAATTGTAATGATTTCAACTTTTGGGTGATTTACAATTTCAGGCCAGAAAGATTCTGCAGGTTCCTGTAATACCCCTAAAATGGGAGTCTGCCCATCCAAAAGGTTTAGGATTTTTCTCCGAAATAAAGCTGCGTCTGCTTCATGTGGACCAAGCTCATCCATAACAATTAAAGAGCGTACTGGGCGCCAACGCCAGCTAAGGATTTACGCTCTGCCTGCGGAATTCCAAGACGCTCAAAGGTATCGGCAGTGTGTTCATCTGTTTTTCCGCATAAAAACAAAAGATTAGATTCGTTTGGGAATTCCTTCTCTTTTAGATGGTACATATGAACTGAATACTGATTCTTTAGATAGTTTTTTGTGCGGACAGTCAGGAATCCATCAGCGGTTTTTTTATAATCATCCAATATCTTTTGGATCAATGTAGATTTTCCAATGTGTTTTTTGCCAGTTAAAAATATATGTTGAGTCATAGTAAAGTCCCATTTCATTTTATTTTATAATAGTTCCATAATTGTAACCCACGTATCATTTCTCATGAACTGTTTTGGCTGAGCTGTTTACCGGTAAACAGATAGTTCGTTCACGGCCATAGCGGTCGTATGTAGTTATCACATCCATTTCAATATCGTAAACAGATTGTAAGGCTTCAGATGTAATGATTTCTTTGGGAGAACCGAATCCCATAACCTTTCCGGATTTCATGAGAAGAACTTTGTTTCCCACGGAAAAGGGATGCTCAGGACTATGTGTTGACATAATAATGCAATATCCCTGGTTGGCCAGCCCTGAAATTACTTCCATGAGAAGCTGATGATTTGCATAATCCAGATTGGCGGCTGGCTCGTCCATGATGAAGATTTTTGCAGACTGACAGATTGCACGGGCAATTAAAACCAATTGCCTTTGTCCTCCGCTTAAGGAAGTATATTTCCTGTTGGCAAAAGGCAGGGCATTTACTTTCTCCAAGGCAGCAAAAGCTGCTTCCTGATCAGGCTCTTTTGGGGTTTCAAATGCGGAGAAATGAGAAGCACGCCCCATAATTACCATATCAAGAACTGTATAGGCAAATACAGGGGAATGATATTGGGGAATATATGCAATCATATTTGCCAGTGCTTTGGTTGTAAAGTCACTAATATTTTTTCCGGCTATCTTTATTTTTCCATTAGAAACAGGAAGGGAACCTAATATCATGCGGAACAGAGTGGTCTTTCCGCAACCATTAGGGCCAAGCAGACAAAGCACATCACCATAGTCTGCGCTGCAGCTGATACCTTTTAAAATATCACCATTGCCGTAACCGCCAAAAACATTTTCAATTTCCAGAAGCATATAATTACGCGCGCTCCTTTCGTTTGATGATAAGATAGATAAAGAAGGGGGCGCCCATGATACTTGTGACAACGCCAAGTGGAAGTTCCATGGACAAAAGGGAACGGGAAATGTCATCAACAAGTATCAGGTATCCGCCACCAAGGATCGCACTTGCAGGTATCAGCCTTCTGTAATCAACGCCAACCAGTGCACGTGCCAGATGGGGGATCATCAGCCCGACCCATCCGATCAATCCTCCAAGACAGACTGCAGCGGCGCTGAGTAATGTGGAAGCGACTATAAAAATCAGACGATATTTACGCACATTGATTCCTAAACTTTTGGCTTCTTCTTCATCCAAAGTCAGCAGATTGATCTGCCATCGAAAAATAAAAATCAGACTTAATCCAATGATCATCGGAAGAACACTCCAGGAAAAGGATTTGGTTGTGGTTTTGGTTAAGCTGCCCATAAGCCAGAAAGTAATTTGTTGGAGAACATCATTAGGGTCTGCCACATATTTGATCATTGTGACACCGGCATTGCAGAGTGACATGATCATAGTTCCGGTCAGAACAAGACTGAGAGTCTGGGAATGTGCGGATTTTCGGCTGATAAGATAGGATGCGGCTACTGCGGCTACACCACCTGCAAAAGCAGAAAGTTGAATCATCCAGTTGGAAGCTCCGTTTAAAATTGCAAAAGCAGCTCCGAGACTTGCACCGGAAGAAACTCCAAGGATATCCGGAGATACCAGTGGATTGCGAAACATTCCCTGATAGGTTGCACCTGCTACCGAGAGGGAAGCACCAATAAATAAAGCAGACAGAATACGGGGCAGACGGATATTCCAGAATATGGTAACTGCCTGGGGTAAAATATCTCCTTTAAAACCAAATTTTGATAAAAATGCATTTAGTACCTGCACTGGTGTAAGCGGATAATATCCCACCCAGAATGAGAGTACTATAATGATAAATAAAAGTACCAGCATAACCGCCAACAGCAGAACATATCGTTTTTGCCGGGCAACGGCGGCATTTTTTTCATTAGCTGTCAGATTCATAATCATTCATCCTTGTAACTTGACTAATCAAATTTACGGTGTTATACTCAGAAAAATCGAATTGTTTTTAAAAACTATTCGCATATACATTATAATACTTAAAAATTGTATAGTCAATTTCAATAAGCGTCAATTATGAGTAATGCGGAGAAAAGAAAGGAGAAAGTTTATGAAAAAGCACAGACAACTTTATATGTCTGGTGATGTCGGTCAGTCTTTTAACAGGATATTCTGAGACGAAAGCTGCTACTGAAGAGCCGACGCAGAGTGCGGAGCAGGATGCCACGCAGGAAACTGCTGAAACCCGTGAGATCACAGACATGGCAGGAAGAAAAGTAACGGTCCCTGTAGCAGAAAATATTGAATCTGTTTTTTCAGCAGGTCCGGTAGCTGCAATTTTTCTGTATATGGTTGCACCGGATAAGCTTCTTGGGTGGAATTATGAACTGAATGATGTTGAGAAATCTATTATTCTGGACAAATATCAGGATCTTCCTAATTTTGGAATGGGTGATGCTGTCAATTATGAAGCAGTAATTGCTGCCAATCCTACAATTGCTATTAATAGTGGAAAGATTAATGATACAATGGTTTCTGATTGCGATGCGTTATCAGAAAGCCTTGGAATTCCGGTTGTTGCAGTAGACAACGAGCTTAATAATTCTGCGGAGGCTTTTCGTTTTATGGGCGAACTTCTTGGCGTAGAAGATCATGCAGAAGAGCTTGCTCAGTATGCGGAGCAGGTATTTACTGATATTAATGCACTTTCAGATATTCCAGAAGAAAAGAAAGTCAGTGTATACTTCGGTAATGGAGAGGATTCACTGGAAACTGCACCCAGGGGATCCCAGCATGCACAGATCCTTGATGCCATCAATGCAGTCAATGTTGCAGATCTGGAATTGGGAGATGGATCTCGTGTTCAGATTTCAGCAGAACAGCTTCTTGCATGGAATCCGGATGTGATTGTTGTAAATGGTGAACCAAAGGCAGATAAAAGCGGAAATTCTGCAGCAGAAGATATCCTGAGCAATCCTGATTATGCTTCACTAAAAGCAGTACAGGACCAAAAGGTTGATTGAACTCCTAATGCACCGTTTAGCTGGGTGGATCGTCCGGCAGGACCAAATCGTCTGATCGGTATGCGATGGTTCTCAGCATTGATTTATCCGGAATATATTAAATGTGATATCAATGAAGAAATACATAAATTTTTCGATCTTTTTTATCATGTTGATCTGTCCGATGAACAGTTGGAAAATGTTCTGAAAGGAATTTTATAAAGGTTAGGCATGGACGTGGAAAAGGGCTATACAATAAATAAATGAAAAAGAAACGCTGGTTCCGGTAAATACCGGTTCCGGCGTTTCTTTTTATAATTTTCGGATCATTGCGCTTCCATGCAGATCGCATACAGGATCTGCAAACAGATGGTTTTTCAGACAGAATTCCCCGACCGCTTTTCGACATCCGGAAAACTGTGTACTGTACACATCGTGGATCAGGAGAACTCCTCCGGTGGCCAGGCGTTCATAAAACAGAGGAAGTGCGGCTGCAGTTGGAGCATAGAGATCTGCGTCCAGAGATACAAAACAAAAAGTTTCATCTGTGACATCGGAAAAGGTATCCGGAAACCATCCTTTGTGGATCACAGTACGTGTAGGATCAGGCATAACATGAAGAACAGAGTCAATATCAGTAGAAGAAAAATCACCTGTTTTGGCACGGGACAGATTACCGGAGGCTTCTATTGTGATATCCTTTTCTGAAAAGCCCTCAAAAGTATCAAAAAGATGGATTTTTCGGTCTGGAAAGGCTGCACTGATCAGGGAAGAAAATTCACCTCGAAAAACACCTAGTTCTGCAACATTTCCCGGAATATCCAATTGATAGATCTGCTCAGATAAAAGACGCATAACAGCAACCCGTGCGTCAAACATGCGAAGGACGGAGGGATCACGAAAAGGTCCGTGATAACCTAAGTTTTCCATCTGCTTTATCATAGAATTGCGCCGTTCTTCATCCAGAACTCCCAGGATGACCAGATCCGGGAGAAGTGCTGCTGCAGTATCCGGAGAACAGACTGGAATATTTCCAATATATGATCCGTGTTTATGGGGGTCATTATCAGCAAAGCACAGGAGCTGACAGGGACTGCTGAGAAGTCTTGCGGTCATTTGTCCAATTTGTCCGGCACCAAATATTACAGTTTTATATACTGATTTTGCCATCATTTTGATGTAGCCTTTCTGTCAGCGCGAACCTGGATCATCTGTCCTGTGATGGAGATGGCGATTTCAGCCGGTGTTTCTGCTTTGATCTCCAGTCCTATAGGTGAGATGATACGGTTTAAATCTTGTTCATTAATGTTGTATTCTTCAATCAGACGGCGAAATACAGCAGCTTTTTTTGCACGGCTTCCAATGACGCCTATATAACATGCAGGTGTAGCGAGAAGCTGTGCCTGTACAATGGTATCATAGGAATGTCCACGTGTCATGACGCAGCAATAATCAGCAGCTGTAATAGAAACATACTGGTCCAGATGGTTGAAATCACAAAGTATTGTTTCAACTGCTCCTGGGAAAAGAGCAGGATTTGTAAATTCCGGCCGGTCATCCAGGACAACACAGCGAAAATCAACGCTTGCAAGGATTGGGACAAGCTTTTGTGAGACATGTCCGCCGCCGAATACATAGACAGTTCCTGAGGTTCCAATCTGTTCAGAAAACAGATCATAATCTTCACTGTGATATCGGTGTGGCTTTGGAGACAAAGAAGATAATACAGAAGAAGGAACATTGGCAGTTCCGATGAGACCGCATGCAGGACTGTAAAGGCTCACACCGGAGGTGGTGAGAAGATCGCAAATCAGCCAGAAATCTTTTCGCTCTTCATAGAATTTTTCAGCAGTTTCCGTGATTTCCATAATAATCGGATCGTTATGATCAAGATACTGGAAAAAGGCCGTAACATCACCACCACAGATCATACCAATATTTTCAACATCTTTATGATTCAGCCGGAATTCATGCTCGCAGGATTCCTTTTTTTCAAGAATATCCAATGCCATACATTCAGCACGATATTCTACAGCTCCACCTCCGATGGTTCCGGAAATTCTGCCGTTTTTTCCGACCAGCATGCGGGAACCGGCACCTCTTGGTGTAGACCCTGAGGATGCTGTAACGGAAACAAGTACAAGATCGTTTCCCTCCAGGAATTGTTGTTTTATTGTCTGAAATAATGTTCTCATATAATAAAATACCTCCTAACTAAATTAAGTGATTTTTCTGCTCCAGTTGTGTACGTCTGCCCGCCTGAACTAAAGCGTGATATGGCAGAGTGATTGTATCATGTCCTGCAGTTTGCGGGCTTGTTCTAACTGCTGCTCATGAGCTTTGCGAGCTTCCGGACTTTTGCATTTACTCATGCTGTCGGCAAATCTTTTTTCTATGGTTACACGCTGTGTTTCCTGAATCAGTTTATCAGCCAGAAATACAATAGCTGCTTCATCCAGCGTGGCTTCCAACAGACCATGGTGCTGTGAAATGATCTGGCTGATCTCAGGATAACCTAACTGTAAGAAAAGTTCACCGCCTGTTTTTGTGTGATGCCTCTGAAGTCTGGCAATATCATGCAGAAGTGCACCGGAGCGAACAAGCTTCTGGTCAAAGATATAACCATTGGATTCCAGCATATTGCATAAACAACAGGCAAGTTCAGTAACAGCATCACTGTGAGCTTGTACATGACGGGGCAGAGAAACAGCATTGCGAAGCCTGAGACATAGTCCGTCATTTAATTCAGGATGAGGCAGTATATAACTGGGATCAGAGAAAGAAATATTATTTTTTTCATTCACTTCCAGATGATAGTAAGAGCCGCAGGGCAGACGAAACCGCTGCCTGCTGTACATATCAGAATGTAATGCATGTAAATAAGAAGAGATTACATCTGTATGAGTTACCACTGCAATATCACCTTCAGAAGCGCAAAGAATCTTATGAACTGCCTGCGAAAAGCGAAAACCAGATGCAGCAGGAGTTTCTGCTCCCGGGATCGGATGATCAGGGTTATTCCCACGCGCTTTATAAATGTCCGGCCATCTCTGGCGTATTTCATCAAAAGAAAGGCCATCCCATTCTCCCAGATTTCGTTCTGACAGATCAGAAACAATGATATGTGGAAGCTCAGGTGCCATATGGCCTGCTGTCTCAACTGCTCTTAACAAAGGACTGCAGTATACCCCTGATATTTTATCGGACAATTCTTCGTTAAGAAGGACTGCCTGCAGATGTCCAAGCATGGATAGAGAGAAATCTGTCTGTCCTACACAGTAAGAATGTTCATCCGGATACTGTGGTTTTCCATGCCGGACCAGATAAAGGTTACGCATTTAAAAACCCTCCGAAACATTCTTCAAATATTTTTTTTGAACAGGAACGTGTTTCTTCTGAAAAACGGGCATATCGTTTCAGAAATTCTTCGCCGTATGGTGTCAGTTCGCTATGGCTTCCCCTTGTACCGCCTTGGCTTCTGATGATCAGAGGTTCATGAAGCTGTGATTCCAGGGTATGGATCAGGTTCCAGCTGGTAGAATAGGAAATGTGCATGCGCTCACAGGCATCGCGGACAGATCCTGTTTCATGGATCAGTGTAAGCAGCGAATAGAGTTTTTCATCAAAAAAAATTTTTTCCCGGGCTAGCTGAATATGGATTTCAGAACGGATCAGGCTCTGGTTGTGTATGCGGAGAAGTTCAGCATAATCCTCTGGTGTATCAGCATCATGAATAATACCGGGATCCTTTACATTAAGATAATACATGGGTTCCCCGCAGTTATCCACAGCACCTTTAAGTCCTGATTTTCCGTCATCACTTAGGATGGAATCAATCAGTGTGGAACGGATCAGAATGGGATGACCGGGATTGCCATTACAGACCGGAGTTACAAGGGGACGCCCCAGAGAGAGCATTTGAGTGACTGTCTGGGCTGTGAACAGCGGAACATCAACAGGTGTAAAGAGTACCGTATCCACTTTGTCTTTTAAATATTCCAGTCCAATCCTGACAGAATCAAACATATGAGTAGTTTCATAGTCCTCATTTCGAAGAAAAATAACATGATTGGAAGCAAGGTGGCGTTCCAGAGCATCCGCATTGTATCCGGTTACCACCACTATTTTAGAGATTCCGGCCTGCCGGAAGTTATTAATCACACGCTGCGCGATGGAAATGGATCCAAGCTGAAGCATGGGCTTGAAGTCTCCCATTCGTGACGATTTCCCTGCAGCTACGATGAGAGCACCTGTCTGCATCATAGATACCTCCTAAAAATAACATTGTACAAATTTGATATTATTATAGCATAAAAAGTGGGAATAAATAGTAAAATTTTTAAATAAAGTAATAAAAACAATATAAAAAAATGCGAAAATAGCCATCTAATAATTATTTACAATTTGTAAAACTGTACAAAATTATGATAACATGAAATTATAAAAAATAATGTAAACAGGAGAACGTTTCCATGGATAAGATTTTTGAAATTACCGCAAAAGAAGTTACGATACAGGTAAAAGATGAGCGCACAGGAGAGCAATACAGTCGGACACTTCCGATTGATTATTATGAGAATGCGAATGTTTTAAAACTCAGCGGTGAGAATCTGGACGGAAGCAGCTCTTCCATTGTTTTCTATTCTGTCAGAGGAATGGAAAGACTTAAAGATCTGACGGGTAAGGGAGTCGATCATGATCCATGCGGAACACATAAGTCAGAAGATTTGTAACATCGGAACGTGTATTTTTTAAAGGAGGAATGAAACATGATTAAAAAGACATTGAAGATCAATGGTGTGGAGCGAATCCTTATTCTTGATAAGGATGAGACACTGGCTCAGGTACTTCGTGAGCATCTTCTTCTTACAGGATGTAAGATCGGTTGTGGAGAAGGTCATTGCGGAGCATGTAATGTTATTATGAACGGAAAAGTTACAAGATCCTGTATCTACAAGATGAGCCGTGTTCCCGATCATGCAGAGATCACAACCATTGAAGGTGTGGGAACACTTTCTGATATGCATCCAATCCAGGTTGCATGGATGGCATATGGATGCGCACAGTGCGGTTTCTGTTCACCGGGATTTATTATTTCAGCAAAAGTGCTTCTGGACAATAATCCAAGTCCTACCCGTGAGGAGGTAAGAGACTGGTTTAACAAACAGCGTAATCTCTGCCGTTGTACAGGCTATAAGCCGCTGATCGATGCTACTATGGCTGCAGCAGCAGTTATGCGCGGCGAGATGACAAAGGAAGACCTTGTGTTCAAACAGACAGGTGATTCTATTGTTGGAACAAATTATATCCGTCCGTCAGCAGCACAGAAGGTAACAGGTACCTGGGATTTCGGTGCAGATGATGCATTAAAGATGCCGGAGGGAACTCTTCGTCTTGCACTTACACAGGCCAAGGTTTCTCACGCAAATATTCTCAGTATCGATACAACAGAAGCAGAGAGTATGCCGGGAGTTGTTCGTGTTATTACAGCGAAGGACATTAAGGCAGCAGGCGGAACCAATAAGATCAATGGTCTTGTAATGCTTCCAAAACACAACAAGACAGACGGTTTCGAACGTCCTGTACTTTGCGATGAAAAAATCTTCCAGTTTGGTGATGCGATTGCCATCGTAGCTGCTGATACAGAAGAGCATGCAAGGGCAGCAGCAGAAGCAGTTAAAGTTGAGATCGAAGAGCTTCCTGCATATATGAATGCAATGGATGCCATCGCACCGGATGCGGCAGAGATTCATCCCGGTATTCCGAACGCATTCTTTGAGACAAACTGTATCAAGGGTCCTGATTTTGACTGGGACAGCATTCCGGATTCACAGCAGGTTGAGATCGAATCTTACTGTTCACGTCAGCCTCATCTTCATCTTGAGCCGGACTGCGGTTATGGTTACATTGACGAAGACGGTATGATAACTGTTCATTCCAAATCCATTGGTATCCATCTGCATATGCCTATGATCGCTGATGGTATCGGTGTGCCAATGGAGAACTTACGAATTGTTCAGAACCATGCAGGAGGAACCTTTGGTTACAAGTTCTCTCCTACAAATGAGGCTCTGATCGGCGCTGCTGTTAAGATCCTTGAACGTCCTGTGTCTCTGGTATTTAATCAGTTTCAGAATATTACTTATACAGGAAAGAGATCCCCTGCATTTATGAATATCAAGCTTGCAGCAGATGAAAATGGTAAGCTTCTTGCACTCTGGGGCAATAACTATGTGGATCATGGTCCATACTCAGAATTCGGTGATCTGCTTACAATGAGACTTTCCCAGTTTACAGGTGCAGGCTATGGAATCAATTCTATCCGTAACAAATCTACAACAGTGTTTACAAACCATGCATGGGGTTCAGCATTCCGTGCTTACGGATCTCCTCAGTCTTATATGGGATCTGAGATTGCGATAGATGTTCTGGCTGCAAAGATGGGAATCGACCCCTTCGATATCCGTGAAATGAACTGTTACAAAGAATCAGAAGGCAGTACGATCCCTACAGGTTATCCGCCTGAAGTATACTGTGAAGAAGAACTGTTCAAGACAGCTCGTCCACTGTATGAAGCAGCTAAGAAACGTGTGGCTGAAAAGAATGCAGCTTCTGATGGGAAGATCAAATATGGTATCGGTGTATCTCTCGGTGTATATGGCTGTGGTCTTGATGGTGTTGATACATCAAACGCATTTGCAGAGCTGAATCCGGATGGAACAGTTACAATGTATGCTGC
>OLGI01003232.1_pt1 | contig 10318 bp, 9 predicted proteins | sample 1605221 | NCBI WGS metagenome assembly OLGI01 (sample SAMEA3888915, study PRJEB22519) | human gut metagenome | biome: human gut; feature: human-associated habitat; material: faeces | place: Denmark | collected 2010
GCCATCTGGCTCCCGCAGGCCCCACCCACATGCCCGACCTCTACGCCGCTGGCGGCATCCCCGCCGTGCAGGCTGAGCTGGCCAAGAAGGGCCTGCTGGACCTCGACGTCCCCACCGTCACCGGTAAGACCCTCGGTGAGAACATCAAGGGTGCTCATATCCTGAACGACAAGGCCATCCGTCCCATCGAGGATCCGTATTCCCCGACCGGCGGCCTGCAGATCCTCTGGGGCAACATCGCCCCCGACGGCTGCGTCGTCAAGCGCAGCGCCGTCGCCCCCGAGATGCAGGAGCACTCCGGCCCGGCCCGCGTCTTCAACAGCGAGGAAACGGCCATCGCCGCCATCTATGCGGGCAAGATCGTCCCGGGCGACGTGGTGGTCATCCGCTACGAAGGCCCCAAGGGCGGCCCCGGTATGCGTGAGATGCTGAACCCCACCTCTGCGCTGGCCGGCATGAAGCTGGATAAGACTGTGGCCCTCATCACGGATGGCCGCTTCTCCGGCGCTTCCCGCGGCGCGGCCATCGGCCACGTCAGCCCGGAGGCTGCTTCCGGCGGCCCCATCGGCCTCATCGAGGAGGGCGATACCATCCACATCGACATCCCCAACGCCAGCATCACGCTGGAAGTGCCCGATGAGGTGCTGGCCCAGCGCAAGGCAAAGTATGTCGCTCCCGAGCCCAACATCAAGACCGGCTGGCTGTCCCGCTACGCCCGCATGGTCACCAGTGCAAACCTCGGCGCAGTGCTGAAGTAAGCACGCCGTAGAACCAGACAGCTACAGAAAAAGCGCCCTGCCGATGACCCGGCAGGTCGCTTTGGTCTGCTATGATATTTCAGCTTACTTGGTGCCGTAGATACGGTCGCCTGCGTCGCCCAGACCGGGGACGATGTAGCCGTTCTCGTTCAGGTGGTCGTCCTGTGCGCCGAGGTAGATGTCCACATCGGGGTGTGCCTCGTGCAGGGCCTTGATGCCTTCGGGAGCAGCGATGAGGCCGATGAACTTGATGCGCTTTGCGCCGTGCTTCTTGATCTGGGTGATGGCGTCGATGGCGCTGCCGCCGGTCGCCAGCATCGGGTCAAGCACCAGAACGTCGCGCTCGGCGATGTCCTGCGGCAGCTTGCAGAAGTACTCCACGGGCTGCAGGGTGGTCTCGTCGCGGTAGAGGCCGATGAAGCCCACCTTTGCAGCGGGCAGCAGGGTCAGCATACCGTCCAGCATACCCATGCCGGCGCGGAGGATGGGCACCAGAGCCAGCTTGCGGCCTGCGAGGACCTTGGTCTTTGCCATCGTGATGGGAGTCTCGATCTCCACCTCTTCCAGAGGCAGGTCACGGGTAGCCTCGTAGCACAGCAGGGTTGCGATCTCGCCCACGAGGTCACGGAACTCCTTGGTGCCGGTCTGCTTGTTGCGCAGAATGCTCAGTTTGTGCTGCAGCAGCGGATGCTCAACGATCATAGGGGTCATAATACACGCTCCTTATATTGTGAATAAAAATATGGAACACGAAGGGATAACCTCTCAGTCTCGCTCGCGCTCGACAAGGCCGGGACGGAGAGGTTAACGGTTTTCAATGGCCATCAGCTTGGCGATGCGCTTTTCGTGGCGGCCGCCCTCGAACTCGGTGTTGAGGAAGAGGTCCACCAGCTGGCAGGCGAGGCCGGGGCCGACGACGCGGCCGCCCATGCACAGGGCGTTGGCGTCGTTGTGGCGGCGGGTATACTCACAGCTGAAGCTGTCAGAGCAGCAGCAGGCGCGGATGCCCTTGACCTTGTTGGCTGCCATGCTGATGCCCACGCCGGTGCCGCAGAAGAGCAGCGCCTTGCTGCACTGGCCGCTCACCACAGCGTCGCAGGCGGGCAGGGCCATGTCGGGGTAGTCCACACTGGCGGTGCTGTGGGTGCCGAAATCGATATATTCCAGCCCCAGCTCGTCCAGATGTGCCTTGACGGCCTCTTTCAGTTCAAATCCGCCGTGGTCGGCGGCAAGTGCGATGGGTTTTGCCATTGGTGTCAATCCTTTCCCTTTGCAGTATCTTCGGGTGTTTCGGTACGGGCGGCCTCTGCGGCCAGACGCTCGGCCCGCTCCCGCTCGGCCTGACTCAGCCGGTGGTAGTCCGGCAGCAGGGCCTCGGGCAGGACGGCTTCGCCCCGCTGGGCCATCTGCTTTGCCACATAGGCCACCGCAGCGGCGCGGCCATTGCGGAGGGCCGGGGGCACGCAGAGCACGCCCGGGACGCCGCTGTATTTATTATAGCACAGAGCCGCGCCATCACCAACAAAAAACAGGGGCTTTTTGCAATTTTCTACGAACTCTGCAAGGTCTGCCACGGCCCGGGCGTCGTCGTCCAGCAGGCGCTCATGGGTCTCGAGGTCAAAGGCGGCGCTGTATACCTGCGCGCGGCGGGCGTCCAGCGCACAGAGCACGGTGCCGCTGCCGGTGTGGGCCGCTGCCAGCGCTTCCAGCGTGGACACCGGGGCACAGAGGGTCTCCCGGGGGAAGGCCAGCCCCTTGACCGCCGCCAGCCCGATGCGCAGCCCGGTGAAGCTGCCGGGGCCTGCATTGACGCCGTAGAGGTCGATGTCCCCGCAGCCCATGCCGCAGAGGCTGAGGCAATGATCGACGAGGGGCATCAGGGTCTCGCTGTGGGTCATGCCCGCGTCGAGATAGCATTCGTAGAGCAGGCGGTCATCCTGCAGCAGGGCCACGCCCAGCGTCTTGCCCGCCGTATCCACGGCTAAGATGTTCATACTTCTGCCCCCTCGATGGTGATGCGGCGGGTGGTGTCGTCCACACGCTCGATGTTGATGCGGATGGGGTCTTCCAGTGCCAGCAGGTCGGCGAAGTTCTCGCTCCACTCTGCCGCCACCACAGCGCCCTCATCCAGATAGTCGTAGAAACCGGCCGCGCACAGGTCGTTCTCCGTAGAGATGCGGTACAGGTCAAAGTGCGCGAAGGGCCGCGGCCCGCGGTAATAATTCACGATGGCGAAGGTGGGGCTGCTGACCGAGTCGGTACAGCCGAGGCCCTTGGCCAGACCCTCACAGAAGGCCGTCTTGCCCGCGCCAAGCCCGCCGGTGAAGGCGATGAGCGCGCCGGGTGCAAGATGCTGTGCCAGCCGCTCGCCCAGCGCCACCGTCTCCTCGCGGGAGTGGGTGATAAATTCAGACATGGGTATCCTACCTCATATGTTCCGATGTAAAAAGGGATGGCATATCACTGCCATCCCTTAGTATAAACGATTTTCATCAAAAGTGCAACGCTCAGGCGGCACGATCCAGAACTTCTCCGAGGATGTCGTCCACAGTGATCTCGTCCGCACGCTGGGCCACCGAGTAGTTGGCTGGCACGTTCAGGCGGGCGTTCGGGTCGCCGTAGAGCACCAGATAGGCCGCTGCGGCGTGGGGGCGGCGGCCGCCCTGCTCGGTGTACCAGATGATGTCGTTCTCGCCGTAGGTGTCCTTGGCGTGGGTCACGGCCCCGCCGATGGTCATTCCCATGCCAAGATGGTTGACGGTGTCCCAGAGCATACTGCGGGAGTAGACGGTGTAGACGTTGTTCACATAGCCCAGCACGGCCCGTGCGCCGCCGGCCAGCAGAGCCTCGGCCATCGACTCGTCCACGCTGCCCGTGACGCCCAGAAACTCGCAGGTCTCGGAGTAGACGATGGTGCTGCTGAGCTGGCCAGCGCGGTAAGCATTGCGGAAGAAATCCGCTGTGGCGCAGTAGAGGCCGTTCATCTTGATGACCCGGTGGGACAGCAGCTCGAAGCTGTAGATGATGTCCTTATAAAATGTGGACTCCTCCGTCAGCAGGATGATGGGCTCGGTGCGGGTGCGCTTCCAGAGGGCACCGTAGCTGTAGGTGTAATAGGCACCGTGGGCGCTCAGGATGCACAGGTCGTACCGGTCCATCCGGCGCAGGTCGGCCAGCGTCACCCGGGTGTTCATGGTCGTGCGGATGCCCATGCCCTCCCAGAAGCCCTGCATATAGGAATAATAGGGGAAGCGGGAGCTGTTCACCGTGTTGTCAAAGGCGTAGTAGATGGCAGCGCGGCCAATGGTGTCGGGCAGGGCGTTTTCGTCGCTCTGCCGGGCGTTCTGCCGGGCCGCTGCAGCCTCCCGGACGTCCTCCGTCAGGGGCATCTCCGCACAGGGGGAGGCCTCGGCGAGGCCGCGCGGGGGGCGCAGGCCGTTCTCCCCGGCGTCAAGGGTCATCTCCTCCAGCTCGTCGGCGGGGGTGAACAGGATGCCGCCCAGCACGCCGCAGCTGTAGGTGAAGCTGACGATGCCGTTCTCCTCATCGGTGCGGATGGAGCTGCGCCGCACCAGCCCTTTCCGGGCCAGCCCGTCCAGCTCATCCAGAGCCGCAGCGCGCCGCTGCTCCCGGGACATCTGCTCGTATTCTTCGCTGTCGGTCAGGGCTGTGACAGCGGCGTCCGCCTGCTGCATCTGGGCGGCATCGGCGGCGGTGAGGGTGGTCTTTGCCTCAGCCTGTGCCTCGTCCGTCCCCTCGGCTGCCCACGCAGCAGGGGCCAGAACGGCCGTCAGCACCAGTGCCAGTGCGCAGACCGCGCACAAAAATCGATGGCGTTGTTCCTTCATATATAATATTTGTTCCTCCAAGAACGCCGGATCGCGGCCATCTGCCGCCCCGGTATGTCTCATTGTAGAGGCCCGGTCTGCCTTTGTCAAGCGTTCTGCGCCGATTTTGCAAAGCTGTCACAACCGGCCATCTTGCGCCCCCTCTCTGCCTGCTGTATAATAAAGCAGAGGGATATTGCGCCCGGCTGTGAGGCGGGGCTTTTGAGATACCAGAAAGGTGGTGCTTTTTTGGAAAGCATTCAGCGATATTGGAAGCGGACGGACAAGGTCTATCTTCTGCTCTGCCTGTTCAGCAGCGGGATGGCCGTGCTGGCACTGGCATCGTGGGCCGCAAAGCAGGGAAACGGCTTCGCCGTGGATGGTCTGACCGGCCAGATCACCGGCGTCGGCGACTACCGCCGGGCCATGGTGCAGGCGGGCGCGGCCGCCATCGGCATCGTGGTGGCCATCCTCCTGTCCAACATCGACTACCGCAGCCTCGTCAATGTCTGGCCCGTCCATGTGGCCCTTACGTGGGGCCTCGTGCTGCCCACGCTGGTCATCCGCAACGTGAGCATCGGCCCGCTGACCATCGGCTACAACGCAGGCGACACCGACAACTACTCGTGGTATAAGCTGGGCGGCTTCACCTTCCAGCCCACCGAGCTGGCGAAGATCAGCTTCATCCTCACCTTTGCCATGCACCTGAACAACGTCCGCAGCCGGCTCAACGAGCCGAAGGAGCTGGGCAAGCTGCTGCTCCACCTCTTTGTGCCCATCGCCATCATCCACATTCAGGGCGATGACGGTACGGCCATCATCTACGGCATCATCGGCTGCTGTATGCTGTTTGCAGCCGGTCTGAGCTGGAAGTATATCGTCGGGGCGGCGTCCGCCCTCGCGGCGGCGATGGCCGTGGCCTTCGCCTTTTTCAGCGACAAGATCGGCAAAGGCTACCAGTGGTACCGCATCCTCGCGGTCATCGACCCCAACAATGAGACAGGCTGGGCACCCAGCGAGACGGTCTGGAAGAACATCATCTATCAGCAGCAGCGGGGTGAGATCGCCATCGGCTCGGGCGGCATCTTCGGCAACGGTTTTTTCGAGGGCCGCTACTACAGCGTCCCCAACGCCCACAACGACTTCATCCTTTGCTGGATCGGCAACGCGGCGGGCTTCGTAGGCTGCTGCGTGGTGCTGGGCGTCCTGCTGGCCATCATCATCAAGACCTTCGCCACCGGCGCAGGCAGCGAGGATATGCTGGGTTCCTTCATCTGCGCGGGCATCGGCGGCGCGCTCATGGCCCAGATCTTCGTCAATGTGGGGATGAACCTTCGGGTCCTGCCCGTCATCGGTGTCACCCTGCCCTTCTACTCGGCGGGCGGCAGCTCGGTGCTCATGCTGTATATCTGCGTGGGTCTGGTGCTGTCGGTGTATATGCACAACACGAAAAAGCTGTTTGGGTAACGCATCTCGCAAAAAAAGCAGGCGCTGGTTCACAGTGCCTGGTTTTCGCGCCCTTATCGCCCCGGAAGCCTTGTAATACGACGAAAGTCGTGATAAAATGTTCGGGTATTTTATCTATATTTCTTGACTTTTTCAGGAGGTCTCCATGAAGCGTAACTCTCTTTCTAAGCTGCTGCGCCGCATCGCCTGCGCGCTGGCGGCACTGGTCATCGCGCTGGCCGTCGCCGTGTTCGCCCTCTGGCACAATGAGCTGACGACCCTCGCCTCGTTCCAAAAGCTCTCCGACCGGGACGAAGCCCACCGCGACGGCGCGGTCTACCAGATCAACTTCTCGGGCGATTACTTCTTCGACGAGTTTCTGTCGCAGGGCGGCGCATCCAACGATGCGGAGCTGATCTCTTTCATCACCCGGAGCATCACCAAGGGCATCATTCCCATGCACATCAAGACCAGCAGCATCGCCTGCTCGGCCTTTACGGCGGACACCCAGAGCGGCGACCGGGTCTTTGGCCGCAACTACGATTTCTCGGCCACCAATACGGCCATCGTCTATACGGACCCCGGCGAGGGCCGCCATGCCTCCTACTCCACCATCGACCTGAGCTTCCTCGGCCTCGACGCGGACAAGGACGTGGAGACCATCGGCCAGAAGTTCCTGACCCTCGCGGCTCCCTATGTGCCGCTGGACGGCATCAACGACGCAGGTGTGGCCTGCGGCATCTTCATGTCCTATCAGGGCGAGGGTAAGGGCACGCCCACCGATACCCAGACCGACAGGCCCGACATCACCTCCACCACCCTGCTCCGCCTCATCCTCGACTATGCGGACTCGGTAGAGGACGCCGTGGCGCTGGCCCAGCAGTACGATCTTCATGACTCGGCCAGCAGTTGCTTCCATTATATGGTCGCCGACTCCACCGGCCGCAGCGCCATCCTCGAGTGGGTGGGCACCGACGCAGACCACGACGTCGACGGCGCACAGCGCCAGCTGAACGTCCTCTGGAACGACACCGACGCCCTCTCGGATTCCGCCGACTGGCAGGTCGTGACCAACTTCATCAAGACCCCCGGCTACTACGACGGCACGTCCGCAGAGATGAAGGGCCTCGACCGCTACGAGCACCTCGCCGCAGCCCTGCGGGAGACGGACGGCATCGTAGCGGACAGGGACGCCGCAATGGACCTGCTGGCCTCGGTGGGACGCCGCACCTGGAACAACGACGACTCCAACAGCAACACCGTCCACAGCGTGGTCTATGACCTCACCGACAAGTCCGTCCTCTGGGTGGGCAACGAGCATTACGGCGAGGAGGCCTACACCTTCGAGTTCCAGCTGGGCAGATAAAGAGCCGCTTATCGGCGGCGCTTTAAGATCTCGTCCAGAATGGCATCTGCCACATCGTCCTTGCTCATCAGGGGCAGCTCCCGTGCGCCGTCCGGGGTGATGAAGGTGACGACGTTGGTGTCCACGCCGAAGCCGGCACCGGCCACCTTCAGGTTGTTGGCCACCACCATGTCGAGGTTCTTCTTCTCGAGCTTGGCCGAGGAGTTGGCCAGCATATCCCGCGTCTCCATCGAGAAGCCGCAGAGGAACTGTCCCTTCTTTTTGGGGCCGATGGTGCCGAGGATGTCGGGCGTCCGCTCCACGGCGATGGAGAGGTCGCCGTCCTTCTTCTTGATCTTGTCGTCGGCTACGGCGGCGGGACGGTAGTCGGCCACGGCAGCGGCCATGACCAGCACGTCCATCTCGTCAAAGCGGCTCGTCACGGCCTCGTACATCTGCTGGGCCGTCGTGATGGGCACATCCTCCGTGAACCGCACCGGCTGCAGGGCCGTGGGGCCGTGGATGAGGGTGACGTCTGCGCCCCGCATCGCGGCGGCGCGGGCCACGGCGTAGCCCATCTTGCCGGTGGAGTGGTTGGTCAGGTAGCGCACAGGGTCCAGCGGCTCCTGCGTGGGTCCGGCGGTGACAGCGATGCGTAGACCGGCCAGATCCTTCGGCTTTGCGATGGCCCGGAAGATATAGTCCAGCAGGACGTCCTCCTTCGGCAGGCGGCCGCTGCCCACATCCTTGCAGGCCAGCACGCCGCTCTCGGAGGGGATGACCGTGAAGCCGTAGCGCTCCAGCGTGGAGATGTTGTCCTGCGTGATGGGATTCTCCAGCATCCCGGTGTTCATGGCGGGGGAGACCAGCTTTGGGCACTTCGCAGCCAGCACCACCGTGGTGAGCATATCGTCGGCGATGCCATGGGCCATCTTGGCGATGACGTTGGCCGTGGCCGGGGCCACGAGGATGACGTCGGCCTTCTTTGCCAGCGAGATGTGGGTGACTTCGAACTTGAAATCACGGTCAAAGGTGTCCACCATGCACTTGTGGCCAGTCAGGGTCTCGAACGTGATGGGGGTGATGAACTGGGTGGCGTTTTTGGTCATGATGACCTCCACGTCGGCCCCCAGCTTGCGCAGTGCGCTGGCCACGTTGGCCATTTTATAGGCGGCGATGCCGCCGCTGACGCCCAAAAGGACGCATTTTCCCTTCAGATCCATCCAGATGCCTCCTATAAACAGGGATGATATAGCTACAGTATAATGCAAAAACGCTCAGAGCACAACAAAATCTTTGGTTGGGGTTGTATCTTGGCCCAAAATGCGGTAAAATACAGCTTGACTTATCAATAGAAAATCTCTCCGTCGGCGCAGACGTATGCAGGCCTCTCTCTTTGGGAGAGGTGTCACCGCAGGTGACGGAGAGGGCAAGCCCGGCCTGAAAGGGGGAAAAGGCGCAGCGATAAGCGCTGTTCTTGTCAGAGCGATATGCGCGCAGCCTTCCAGCCTTTTGGCAGCGGCCTTGCCCTCTCAGGCGCGATGCGCCAGCTCCCCCAAAGGGGGAGCCTTTCAGGGAGAGGTTCGACCCTACGAGGAACTGAATTATGATTTTAGCCATTGATATAGGCAACACCACCGTCGCCCTTGGGGGCATCCGGGACGGACGTGTATGCTTTGTGGCCCACATGGACACGGTGCGCACCCGCACGGCGGCGGAGTACCGCGCCGAGATGGAAAAGGTGTTCGCCCACCGGAGGCATCCGGAAAAGCCCATCCGCTTCGAGGGCGCTGTCCTCACCAGCGTCGTCCCCCAGATCACGGGGGCGCTGGCAGAGTGCGCCCGCTACTACACCGGCAAAAAGCCGGTCATCGTTTCGCCCGACATCCGCACCGGACTGACGATGGGGGTGCCCGACCCCCACGCTGTCGGCAAGGACCGCCTCGTGGATGCGGCCTACGCGGCGGCGAACTTCCCGCTGCCGGTGGTCACGGTAGACCTCGGCACCGCCACCACCTTCAACGTGGTGGATGAGGATAAGGTCTTCCGGGGCGGCGTCATCTGCCCCGGCCTTTCCACCGGTCTGCGGGCGCTGGGGGAGAGGTGCGCCCAGCTGCCACAGGTGCATCTTTCGTCCCCCAAAAGCGCCATCGGCGTCGATACCGAGAAGTGTATGCTCTCCGGCTCGGTGCTGGGTGCGGCTGTCCTGCTGGACGGCATCACCCAGCGCATCGAGGAGGAGCTGGGCCGTCCGGTCACGCTGGTGGTCACAGGCGGTCTGGCAAAGTACGTCATCCCCCTCTGCCGCCACCCGCTCACCTACGACCCTGAGCTGCTGCTGAAGGGGCTGGCACTGCTGTACCAGATGAACGCCCCTCAGCCGCACTATGCCGCCGGGGGCAGGCGGCGGAACCCGAACAACAATTTCCGCCGGGGCCGCCGTCCCCGCTCCCAGCGCCGGGAACGCCGCGAGGAGAAGAGCAAAAACGGCTGACGACGAAACAGGATGGAGAGAACAATGAAACTAGGGATCCTGGGCACGGGGATGATCGTGCGGGAGTTTCTGCCCTGGCTGGCAGGGCCGGACTGCCCCTTTACGGTGCAGGCGCTCTGCAGCACCCAGCGCAGTGCGCCGGTGGCCGACGAGATGTGCGAACAGTACGGCATTCCCCAGCGCACCACGAACTATTTTGAATTATTGCAGTGGGTGGATGTGGTCTATCTGGCCGTCCCCAATTTGCAGCACACCCGCTATGCCAAAGTGGCGCTGGAAGCGGGGAAGCATGTCATAGTGGAAAAGCCCATGGCCTGCACTGCTGCCCAGACCGAGGAGTTGGCAGCGCTGGCCCGCCGCAAAAAGGTGTTCCTGTTTGAGGCCATGACCACCCAGTACCTCGAAAACTACAACAAGATCCGGGAGCTGCTGCCCCGCATCGGCAGGG
>OLGI01003241.1_pt1 | contig 10291 bp, 10 predicted proteins | sample 1605221 | NCBI WGS metagenome assembly OLGI01 (sample SAMEA3888915, study PRJEB22519) | human gut metagenome | biome: human gut; feature: human-associated habitat; material: faeces | place: Denmark | collected 2010
AAGACGTGGAGAAACTCTGCGCCGATGGTAAGCAGACCCTCTTCTGGGCCTCTAACTTCAGCATCGGTGTGGCTATCTTCTCTGCCGTAAACCGCTATCTGGCCAAGATCATGAACGGATTCCCACAGTACTCAGTATGCATGCAGGAAACCCACCATGTGCATAAGCTCGATGCGCCATCAGGCACAGCCATCACCCTTGCCGAAGAAATCATCGACAACATCGACAGAAAGAAGGACTGGAAGCGTGGCGTTACTTATTGGACAGAGGATGGCCATCACGATGAGGGCGATGCAAACATCACCGATGAGGATTTGGTCATCAACTGCGTACGCGATGGTGAGGTTCCAGGAATCCACGCCGTGATGTATGATTCAGATGCTGATATGATTACCATCGAGCACAGTGCCCACTCACGCAAGGGATTTGCTCTCGGAGCTGTTCTCGCTGCTGAGTTCACAGCCAACCATTCCGGCTTGCTCACAACCTCAGATTTATTTAAGTTCTAAATCAGGAATCTCGGAAATATGATTTCTTGAAACAGGATTTCTCCTGAAATTAAGAAAGAAAAAATATGATTGACAAGCAGAAACAAAAACTTAATATGAAGGTGCAGTGGGCGAAGTTCGCAGTGGTTCTCGCCCTCTACCTCCTCTTCCTGATATGGGTGGAGAGCTGGCTGGGACTCATTGTGGTTCCGTTCATCTTCGATGTTTACATCACCAAGAAGATTCACTGGCAGTGGTGGAAGGATGAGGAAGGTCCTATCCGTTTCATCATGAGCTGGGTTGATGCGCTCGTATTCGCGCTCGTAGCGGTTTATTTCATCAACCTCTTCTTCTTCCAGAACTATGTGATTCCATCATCATCTCTCGAAAAGAGTCTCCTCACGGGCGACTATCTCTTCGTGAGCAAGGTAAGCTACGGACCTCGCATTCCGGAAACCCCGCTCACCATGCCGCTCACCCAGCACACCATGCCGCTGGTTAATGTGAAGAGCTACGTGGAGTGGCCTCACTGGGATTACCGCCGCGTGAAGGGATTGGGCAACGTGAAGCTCAACGACATCGTGGTGTTCAACTATCCTGCCGGCGACACCCTCTGCAACGAGGAGCGCTATCAGGCGAATGATTACTATCAGATGGTTTATTCCATCGGCGACCAGATTCTGGAGCAGAACGGCCAGCAGCAGGATGTTCGCGTGCTGAACCCATTGCAGCAGCGCCGATACTTCGAAAAAGTGTATGCTGCCGGACGCAACTACATCGCCAGTATGCCGGGCGAATATGGTGACATCATCAGCCGCCCTACCGACCGCCGCGAGAACTATGTGAAGCGCTGCGTTGGTTTGCCGGGTCAGACCCTGCAGATCAAGAACCGCATCGTTTACCTGAACGGCAAGGCGAACAAGGAGCCTGATAATGTGCAATATACCTATAAGATGAAGCTCAAGGGCGAGTTTCCTGTAGAGCTTGCCGATGAGCTGGGAATCACCAACGAAGACCTCCTGATGTACAATCAGAGCGGCGTGATTCCTCTCACCAAGAAGGCTTATCTCGCCCTGAAGGCGAACAAGAACCTCGTGGAGAGCATCTCCATCAATGCTGATGCAATCTATGGCGACCTCTATCCGCTGAATGCCTATACCGGCTGGACAAGAGACAACTACGGTCCGGTATGGATTCCGAAGAAGGGCAAGAGCATCCAGCTCAACTTGAAGAACCTTCCTATCTACGAGCGCTGCATCAAGGTTTACGAGGGCAACGACCTCAAGGTAGATAGCAAGGGCAACATCTTCATCAACGGCAAGCTGGCGAAGAGCTACACCTTCAAGCTCGATTACTACTGGATGATGGGTGACAACCGCCACAACTCAGCCGATAGCCGCTACTGGGGCTTCGTGCCAGAGGATCACATCGTGGGCAAGCCAATCTTCATCTGGTGGAGCCACAGTCCTGACCATCCAGGCTTCTCAGGCATTCGCTGGAACCGCCTGTTCAACTTCGTAGATAACATCAAGTAACAGAAGTTTTTGAAATCAAGAAAGCAAAGATAGATTTGAAAATCGCAGTTAAGTTCCTAATAGCTTTAGGTTTGTCGCTGCTCCTGGTGTGGGTGGTGCGAACCTTTGCCTTCACTGTCTTCACGGTGCCTGCGGGAGGTCTTCCTCCGCAACTGCAGGCTGGCAACCGGGTGATAGTGAATAGGATTGACTGCGATTTTTTCGATCGTGGCGAAGTGGTTGTGTTCCGTGATTCCGTCACGTATCAGCGCCGCAAGATAGTTGCCGAGGCCTATTTCATAGGCAGGATAGAGAAGCTTCCGGGCGATACGATCCTTGTCGATACGGCGAGTTACGTCATCCCCACGGTGTGCTGCAGGCGCTGCGGCTGCAAGGATTGCCGCTTCTATCTCCTGAAGACGCCTACCGGGCAGCAGCTGGTGCACAAGCATCAGATGATAGGCAAGGCGTATAAGCTGTTTTAGCCGATCCCATCGCTCGCCCCTTATTATTAATTCTTAATTTAAAATTCAAAATTGAAAGCCCTTCTTTCTTCCACATATTTCGGTCCCATCCAGTGGTATCAGAAGCTGAACCGCTACGATGAATGCCTGATAGAGCGCCACGAGAGCTTTATCAAGCAAACCTATCGCAACCGTATGATCATCCCGACCACCAACGGTCCTCTCTCGCTCACCATTCCCACCAATCACGACATCTCCCTGTCGATGAAGGACATCCGCATCTCCGACCACGCCAACTGGCGCCACGTCCACTGGAATGCGCTTCTCTCCGCCTACGGCGAGAGCCCCTTCTTCGAGTATTACCAGGACGACATCCGCCCCTTCTTCGAAAAGAAATACGAGTTCCTCTTCGATTTCAACATGGAAACTACAGAGAAGATGATAGAGCTCCTCGACATCCGTCCGAAGATTTCAATCACCGAAGCCTATATTCAGAGTAAAGAACTGAAAGAAGAAGATGAAATCAAGGATTTCCGCGATGCTATTCGCCCAAAGAAGCCGCTTCCTGACGCTGAATTCGCTCCCCAGCGCTATTATCAGGTCTATGAACAGAAGCACGGTTTCCTGCCGAATATGAGCATCCTGGACCTCCTCTTCAATGAAGGAAACGAGGCGATATTCTACCTATAAATAATAAGGTAGAGTATCGCCTCGCTGCTTTTTCGCAGCCTTTTCGCAGCCTCTCACTGCCTCTCGCAGCCTTTTCGCACCTTTTAGTTAAAAAAACTAACTCGCTCTAATTTGAACTTTGATTGAATATCAAGAAGTTGGGCGTTTGCCTATATAATATAGGTAACAATATGGAAACGAGCGGACTTCTGCTCGTTTCTGTATTTTGCAATATGCAAAGAACGCCTTTAAATACATGTGCAAAGATAAAATTAATTTCTGTAAAACTATACGTTTTACTCTATTTTTAAGTTCTCTTAAGATTTTGAAATACCAAAATCAAAAACAGGAGAATTTCATAATATTAAGAAGAATTGCCATTTATGAGAGATTTCATAAATGACAATTCTTATTTGCTTATAATTGTTATCTCCAAATCGGATTTTCCTCCCATCCTCTTGTGAAGCCAATCATGAATATAGGAATGTTAGGGTATGAAGCAAAAAGATTCTTTATATCCTGCTTAACTGTATTGTCTGGACAAATCGCATTGCACAAATATAGAAGGCATGATATTACACTAAAAGCACGTTTACGCTGGTGTTCAGTCAAATCTGAAAGCATCCAATTATCCCTATGGCGGTTGATGTTGGTCGGTTTCTTGGAAAATATCTTATACCATATTCTTGAATGGTGTGCGATGATATTTCTCAAGACAGAAATTGCTTCCAACCAACTTGAAAGCTCTCGGGCAGAATACAAACCGAATTCATTGGCAATTCTCGACTTCAACGGAGATTGATTCAACAGGTTTTTGTACATTTTGGAAAGAGTTCCAAATGTAGCAGTTTCAAAAATCATCCACGCATCAGGATTATCTCCATCCAAAGTGTTCTTGTCCCAATTGGAATGGTCTATAATATATTGGCGCACAAAAGGGTCTGAATTTCTATCAAACTCATATTTCATATCCAGCACCAAGTTTGTATGAAACTGCTGATTGTTGAAAAGAGAACCGTCCAAATACCACAATCCTGTATTTGTTGCCAACGAGAGTGTCGTTATGAATTTTGTACGCAATCCAACTTCCAGAATTTCAACTGCACCAAAAAGTATATTACGTAACTTCTTGTCAAACTCATATCTGTCTATGACCGTGTCGAAATTTGCGCCATCAACGAAATATCCTGCATTGTCATCCAACATATCCACCCAATAATATTTTAAGCGGAAATAGCTAATCCTTGACAGATATGAAATGGCTTTTTGTTCGTCATTGAATACCATGCCCTTTTCTTTAAGTCGGCATAATTGCTCTTGTATAGTTCTTGGTTTCTGATTCATATGTCTATATATAAAAATGACTCGCTTGCAGTTCTGATGGGATGCAAACGAGTTCTGTTGCTGCAAAGATACGAATAATCATTGATAATACAAACTTTTTAGCAAGAAAAATATCGCAAAAGTGGATTTCTTTGACATATTTATATTTAATAATGTTAAATCATGCCATAAAATTAAGTTTTGTCAGCAAAACAAAACGGATTCTTATATAAAATTGTTACCTTTGTGTCGTCTATACCCATACCGAAAGCCTAGATGGGCAGAGGTTGGGCAGACATACATATGGTATAAGGCGTTTTTGTACGCTTTGGTTTTGACGATCGATGAACTTCGCAAATTCAACTGTAAGTCAAAAACAAAGCAATGCAGAACGCCTCATGAGGTGTATTATATACAGCCCTCATTGGCTTCGGACAATTCTATTGTTTGTTGTCAAGAGTGCTTTCTATATACTTACACTGGCGTGGGGCTTTCGGCGTTGCTCGTTTCGACTTACAGGGCAATGCGAAGGCCTATCGATCGTGGAACGAGTGACAGAATGGCTCTGCGCTTTTTCTTATGTATCAACTGCAATAATAATCTATAAGCCGTAGTAGCCAGCTTTTAAATTGTCAAAGGATGGTTACAAATGTTAGTCTGCCACAATGGCTTGACAAATATATTTTTTCAAGTTTGAATGCAAAATATTGTCGTTCAAATTCGGATATGTCTGTCATCGACTGGGACAAGAAAGATATGTTGAACTATCTTGGCACTTATTTTCCTCGAAGTTATACTGAATCATATTGCATTTGGTCAGATTGGTTTCGCCAAGCCTGTAATGGATGGGGAAAGAAAGACACACTATCCCTATTTGACTTTTGTTGTGGAACAGGAGGTGAAATCATTGGTCTCTTGGAAGCGACAAACGAAAATATGCCAAATATCAAAAAGGTAACGATTTATGCCTTTGATGGAAACCAACACGCCTTACGTTTGTTCGAATCAATCGTGAACAAATATAGGAGTATCCTAAAATTTGAAATAGAATATAAAATCTTGCCTTTCGAGATAGATGACTTCTACGATTTGAACTTAATAGACGGTCTTATTGACAAACAATTTGACATTATATTGACTTTTAAGGCCATTTGTGAATTTGTAACAAAAGAAAGATTCGAACAAGACAATGCGTATGCCCATATATGTAAATGCTTTTTGCCAAAGCTGAAAGTTGGAGGTTTGATGTTGTTAGTCGATGTAACGACTTACAATTGCGTATCTCAGGAATGGCTTCCCCAAATGCTTGATAAAGGCATTGAAGAAGTATATGCCCATGTTGTTGGGAAAAACGTCGGATACAACCAATGTTTTACTGTTTCGCATTCAAAATGCTTACAAGACAGAAGCAAGGTTGCATGGAGATTAATTATGAAATGAAAACAAAACAACTATAGATATGAAGAAAGATTGGATGATAAAAGAGTCGGAATTAGATGATGACCAGATAAAAGTGTTGACTGCCACTTTAGACAAATCATGTGTCATATCTGGCTGCGCTGGGAGCGGCAAGTCTGTTCTTGCGCTAATCAAAGCTCAAAGAATTCAGAAAGAACGTGGCGACAATTATGAGATAATAGTTTACACCAAGGCTCTGTGCCATTATATGAATTCTGGGCGTGAAGAACTTGGATTGACCAAACCTTTTTATTATCATTGGCAGTGGAAGAACAGACTGAGTTGTCCTTCGGCTGATTATGTCATCGTTGACGAAATTCAAGATTTCGAAGAAGAGGAAATACGTGAGTTTATACAGGCAACAAACAAACATTTCTTTTTCTTTGGAGATACAGCACAATCAATCTATGAGGGATTAAAGCAAACTTTACCTTTGGAAGACATTGGATATTTGCTTCCGAAAGGTAATAAGCCTAAAGACTTTAGTCTGTACAGAAATTATCGTTTGCCGATTCCAATTGCCAAATTCGTTCAATACATAGGTGTAGAACTACCAGAGTTTGAAGAAAGTACTTATAGAAGTGCCGAACATTCAAAGCCTCATCTGTTGAATTATGCAACAGTAAAAGAACAAGCTTTGGCGATAAAAAGAATTATTACCAATAATTCCTTATCTGATGTTGCCATATTGTTGCCTCATAATGATATGGTAAGAGCCTTTGGTCGAATGCTAACAGAGCTAGAAGTTAATTGCGAATTGCGCTTCCAAGATAAAACTGACTGGAGAAGTAGCGTGGATAGTCTGAATTTCAGTTCGACCAATCCTAAGCTCATGACATATCATAGCGCAAAGGGATTGCAATTTGAGACGGTGTTTCTTCCTCTGTTGGAAGAATATGAAGAAAAATGGGATTTTGTCAAAAATGTAGATTGCAATAGAAAAGCTCTGTACGTTGCTATGACTCGTACATACAAAGATTTGTATGTAATGTATAGTGGAGACTTACCAGATGTGCTGACAGAAATACCAGCCAACCTCTATATGGCTCAAGAAACAGAAGAGATTGAAGATATTTAAGATTAGGAAGATGAAAAGATTATATATACCAACTTCTACTTTCAACTTCAATAATATATTGTCAAGTGAAAGTGTGTCCCCAAAAGCCTTTTACGGACAAAGAGGCTTTGGATATTCTCGTTGGATGACAATTCCCGAGAATGGGATAGAAAATGTGACACTCCTATACGAGAAGCCTTTTGTGTTTTCTCGCCCTAAAAGCGATGTAGAAGACCATCCTATGCTTATCGAGCTACAGACCGATATAGACTTTCATCCAACCAATGTGGACGGAGTTTATTATTGCGACTATACTATTTACTTAGATCCATGGAATACGTCATTTATTTTCTTTGACGAAAATGCATTGCGTACAACTCTATCTATGTCTGACAGTAGTTTGGAAACAAAGTTAGTAAATCTGTACCGAAAGAAAATTTTCGTTCGCGACTTCTCCAATATGCACCCAACTCCTCAGATTAAGGTAGAAGTAGAACTTAACACAAAGAGCATTAGCTATGACATCACTGTCAACAAGATGAAAGGATTGTTGTATGGCTATTATATTGGGGCTTTACTTTCGACTTCAAAAGAGTGGGTGCGTCGTTATAGCATCTTGTCTGAAATAAAAGACTTATTCTCTTCTATCGCATCTTCCGAAGACAAGATGCCAACGATGGCTCAAAAGACAAAGTTGGAAGCAATGATATATGATATTCAAAAAGAATCCCCTGCTTTGGCAGGGTTGGACAAGTATTGTCGCTCAGACATAAATTTGAATCAGTTAATAGACAAACTGAAGGGAAATGGTTGGACGTGTGCAGATTTAGTTGACCAAACGAGAATTATGGACTCAATCATGGGAATAGACAACGGTCAATACGCTTTTGACTGGCTTGAAAGAGAAGAGCAGAAACTTTGTGTGCAGGCGCAAAAGACCCCAAAACTCATTTCTGTCAAAAATGAGGAGATTGTCGTTGCCAACAACCAACTTCATAAGCTAAAGAATAGTTATCTGAAAGAAGAAGATGAAGCGTTACTGAAAATCTTGGTAAATGAGATATTTGTTTCCAAAAACTATAATGGGAAAATAAGTACATTCAAAGCAGAAATCTCTGATACCATAACCCAAAGAGCTAAAGATATGCTTGGAGAAAAGTGGGCAGACAGTGAGTTGAAGCAACAATTGAACCAAGTGCGACACTACGTTAGAGGACAAGAAGCTTCTTTCGATTGGGATTATATGCTGATAGCTTCATTGGCATCGGTTCTTTCCAAAGGAAATGAATGGGGTTCCTTGCTTTCTTTTATGAGACGTAAACAGATTTCAGATTATCGTATCGCTTATGCAATTTATGGAGAGCTACACGGCTTTGCCAATATGACTCGTGATTTTACAGACCACTTGTATGGGCTTTCCGACAAATCTTATATAGCAGCGGTTTACAAAGAAATCTATGGACAACTATTTGGAGATTCAGCTCAACTCTTGGAACTTGAGCCGTATTCGTCTCAAAAGGGCTCGCTTGGAAATACCCAAATGGCGTCCTGGAAAGAAGAAGTCTTGCAAATCTGGGAAACTTTGAATCGGCAAAAGAACAGAAAAGAACTTTTGGGCGAATTGAAAGAAACCTTAGAACAAGTGAATACTATAGATTCCCTCATTGGCTCATTGTTCAAAAAAGATTTCTGGAGCAAAGCTACAAAGCTGCAGACTGCCTTAAAAAAAAGATTAGGAGTCAAGAAAAAAGTAAAACGAGAAAGTTGCGACAAGGTAGAAAGTGGTGATTTGTTTGCTACTACAAATTCTGTTTCGTCCCTTGGTGTATCCAAAAGAAGCAACGACGAATACTTTAGTTTAGACCCTAAGGCTTGGGACTACATGAAGGATTATATTCCTCAAAGCTATCAAGCGAAAATTCATGAAGATTTCGATTGGTTTATTGGAGAAGTACGAAAAGAAAAGAATTTGCGTTATAAATATTACAAAGAAATTGACAAGTTAGACAATCGTCAGGTAATAAACAGCTTTTGTAATCTCAAAAAGAAACAAGCTTATTATTTTTCTGACAGTTTGAGAGAAACTCTTAAAAATGCTTTGTTGAAAAGATATGGGGGCAAATAGTGTTTATATCATAAATGATAAAGGGGAAAGAGTAGAGGCTACAGCCCCTGTCATCATCTCGGCAAGTCGCTCTACAGATATACCAGCCTTTTATGCCAAGTGGTTTTTCAACCGCTTGGCAAAGGGGTATTGTGTCTGGTACAATCCTTTCAACAAAAAGCCCATGTACATATCTTTCAAGAATACAAAGGCTATTGTTTTTTGGACGAAGAATCCAAAGCCTATACTTCCTTATCTGAAAGAATTAGATGCACGTGGTATTCATTATTACTTTCAAGTAACATTGAATGACTATGTAAACGAAGGGTTTGAGCCTAATGTTCCATCTGTTGAACAACGAGTTAAGACATTCAAACAACTATCAGATATGGTTGGGAAAGAAAAGGTTATTTGGCGTTTTGACCCACTAATTGTAACACCTGAGATTACGCCAAGGACTCTTTTGGCGAAAGTGTGGAAAGTCGGCAATATGCTGAAGGGTTATACCGACAAACTTGTATTTAGTTTCGTTGATGTCTTAGCATATCGTAAAGTACAAAGTAACCTAATAAAAGAGATAGGTTGCTTTACAAAAGATAATGTTGAATCTTCAGAATTGACCCAATCACAAAAAACAGAAATAGTAGATGGGTTGGTAAAACTACGAGATATTTGGAAAGAACAGGGCTGGAATATTTCTCTTGCAACTTGTGCCGAAGACTTAGATTTGGAGCAATATGGCATAGAGCATAATCGTTGCATTGACGGTGAGCTAATGAAGAAACTATTTTCAGACGATGAAGACTTTATATATTACTTAAATACTGGCTATCTACCAGAACGGGATATGTTTGGACAATTATCAAAACCACATAAAATCAAGGATGCCAAAGGAATGAAGGATAAAGGGCAGAGAAAAGTATGTGGTTGTATGATAAGCAAAGATATCGGTATGTATAATACTTGTAAACATTTTTGTTTGTACTGCTATGCTAATACAAGTAAAGAATGTGTATTAGAAAACAATAAATTGCATTCTGATGAAAGCGAAAGTTTATTATAACTATCGTTACGATAGAGTTTTGAGTGGCAAAGAAAAACTCTTCGCCACTCATCAAATATTAACTATTTAGAGCTATTAATGGTGCGTTTAATGTTATGAGAGTGTAAACTAAACTGTGTCAAGCTACAATAAAAGTAGTTTAACACAGTTT
>OLGI01003251.1_pt1 | contig 10248 bp, 7 predicted proteins | sample 1605221 | NCBI WGS metagenome assembly OLGI01 (sample SAMEA3888915, study PRJEB22519) | human gut metagenome | biome: human gut; feature: human-associated habitat; material: faeces | place: Denmark | collected 2010
TCCTCTTTTATTGTTTCTGGAAAAAATTCCCTACCGAGTAAAATTTTACACTAAGCAGGTTCAGGGTTAGCCCCTATGAACCATATATGATATTGTCTCACTGTGCCATAAATGATTTTGTCCCGCATCTGATATAATCTCATCAGATCAAACTATCTTGATGGGAGGGATTTTTATTAAAAAGGTCGTGCTCACTATGAATGAAGAGAAAAAGTATGAAACCATTAAAGCGCTGGTAGATCACCCCAATACTAACAAGCTCCGTGCTGCTGTTGAATTAGGCTGTACCCTGCGTACAATCAATCGAATGATCCTGCGGTATAAACGTTATGGCAAAACTGGATTCATCCATGGCAACCGCGGAAGAAAGCCTGTCTCTACCATTCCAGATGCTATCCGCAGCGCTGTAGTTATGCTTTATTTGAACAAATATTACGATGCAAATTTTACACACTTTACCGAGCTTCTCTCCAAACATGAGAACATTACTCTGTCTGTATCGACGGTCGCACATATTTTGGAAAAAGAATTTATCTTATCCCCTAAGGTTACACGTGCCAAGAAAAAGCGGGTAAAGAAACTGCTGGAAACGCAGAAGGAATCGGCTAAGACTGCCCGTGAAGTGTGCCAGATTCATAATAATCTTATCGCTATAGAAGATGCCCACAGCCGTCGTCCCCGTCATGCCTATTTCGGAGAGCAAGAGCAGGCCGACGCTACTCCTTATGAATGGGTTAGCGGAAAGATCTGGCATCTCCACCTGGCCATTGATGACGCCACCGGCATCGTTACCGGGGGTTGGTTTGACACGCAGGAAACGCTTCATGCCTATTATCATGTACTCAAACAGATTTTGACTACCTATGGCATCCCTGCTAAAATCTTCACCGATAATCGTACCGTTTTCAATTACAAAAGAAAAAACTCCCCATCACTTGATGAGGATACACAGACACAATTTGGATACGCCTGTAAGCAGCTCGGCATCAGGCTGAATACCAGCAGCGTGCCTCAGGCTAAGGGGCGTATAGAGCGCTTGAATCAGACGCTGCAGTCACGCCTGCCGGTAGAGTTAAGACTGGCAGGCATCCATGACATCGACAGCGCCAATGAATTCTTAAAGTCCTACCTGAAAGAATTCAACGCGAAGTTCGCGCTTCTCCCTAATAGTACCAAATCTGTATTTGTAGAACAACCCTCTGATGAACAAATTAATTTGACTCTTGCTGTACTTACTGGCCGAACCATAGACCACGGACATTCTATTAAGTTTAATCGCCATTATTACCGTCTGCTGAACAGCCAAGGGGAACAGGTACATTATGCCGCTGGAACGAAAGTCCTGGTAATTCAAGCTTTTGACGGCAGTCTTTACTGTTCTGTCAATGATACTGACGTTTATGCGTTAGACGTTATTCCTGATCACGCAGCCTATTCACCTGAGTTTGACCCCGAACCTGCTCCACAAAAGCCTAAAAAGCCCAATATTCCCGATATGAATCACCCTTGGAAGAAGGCTTCCTATATGAGGTATCTACGGTCACGTTCCTATCACAATAATGAAACATTAAAAGAGCTTCTGTAGAATGCATTCTTGCTTTTGGCTTTGGATTTCCCCTCTTTTAAGCCCCTGAATATGGGGCTAATAAAATGCTTTTTTCGGGACATTTTCAAAAATGCTTGACAAAAATAATTTTTTCGTGAAGGTTGAACCATTCGCCTGAAGCACCGTATGCACGCTCTCCGATCCGTTGTTTTCTATGGCCCGTTTTCATCCCATCAACGGTGTCATGGCCAACGAAAAGCGCACTTTACTTCAGTCAGGATGACTATTCCATCTTTGCGGCGAGCTCGTCCCATTTCTCATAGAGAGCTTCGAGCTTTTTCTGTGCTTCGTCGTACTCGGCGGCGAGGTCTGCATAGTTGTCCGGATCCATGCTCATCTGCGCGGTGTACATCTTGACCGTCGCTTCGAGGCGGCCGATCTCCATTTCCACATGGCTGAGCTTTTCCCTTTCTACGGCCGAGACTTCCTGCTTCTTCTGGTGTTCCTTCTCAGGCGCAGCCTTATCTTCCTCCGGCTCTTCTTCTACAGGTTCTTCCCCGCTGCGGTCTTTTTCAAAGGCTTCGAGGTCGAGCTTTTTCTCTTTATAGTAGCTGTAGTTCCCGAGGTACTCGGTGAGCTTTCCATGTTCCATTTCTACGATGCGGGTCGTGATCTTGTCCAAGAAATAGCGGTCATGCGAAACGACGAGTGAGGTGCCGCCGAAGGCCTGGATAGCCTGCTCCATGATCTCCCTCGTAGGAATATCGAGATGGTTCGTCGGTTCGTCAAGGATGAGGAAATTCGGTTTCTCGAGGAAGAGGCACAGGAGCGAGAGACGTGCCTTCTCTCCGCCGGAGAGCATGGCGACCTGCTTGAATACATCATCGCCGCGGAACAGGAACATCCCGAGGATATTTCTGGCTTCCTTCTCCCCGAAATTGAAGGTGTCACGCACTTCGTCAAGGACGGAAAGCTCGGGGTGGAGGCGCTCCTGCTCCTGCGAGTAGTAGCCCATCTTCACATTATTGCCGAGCTGGATGATGCCGCTGTCTGCCGTCTTTTCTCCCGTGATGAGCTTCAGAAGTGTGGTCTTGCCCGCGCCATTCGGACCGATGAGGCCGAGTACTTCCCCTTTTTTGATGTGAAGGTTCAGATCCTCAAAGATCAGATGATCCTTGTAGGAGGCTTTCGCACGCACGATGTCGAGTACCTTCTCCGCACATTCCTGCGGCGGATCAAAGTGGAAACGGAGCGTCGCCTGATGGACAGGCTTATCGAGACGCTCGAGGCGGTTCAGCTGTGACTGGCGGCCGCGTGCCTGCTTCGCCTTGATGCCTGCCTTGTAGCGTCGGATATACTCTTCCGTTTCCTTGATGTGCTCCTGCTGCTTGTCATAAGCCTTCTGGTAGGCTTTGTCCTGGTTCGTCTTTGTCTCCAGATAGCGCGAGTAGCCTCCGCGGAAGCTTCGGATATGATGGTTCTCCAGATCGATGATCCCCGTCGCCGCTGCATCCAGGAAATAGCGGTCATGGGAGATCATGAGGATCCCGCCTTTGTACGAGCGCAGGTAGTCTTCGAGCCACTCGAGCATGCCCATGTCGAGGTGGTTCGTCGGTTCGTCTAGGAGAAGGAAATCCGGATGGCGCACGAAGGCGGCGGCAAGGTTGATACGGACCTTCTGCCCGCCGGAGAAGGCGTGGATGTCTCTGTCCCAATCCTCCTGCGTGAAGCCGAGCCCGGTCAGGATCTTTTTCGTCATCGACTCATAATCATAACCGCCTAAGAATTCAAATCGCTCTTCTGCCTTGCCATACTGCTCAATGAGCTTCTCATCGTCCTTGTGCTGCTCGAGCTCTTTCGTCAGCGCTTCGATGCGATCTTTATAAAAGAGGACATCCCGCCACGCCTCCTCCATTTCCTCGCGGATGGTATGGGAGGTGTAATTGAAATCCTGACGGAGGTAGCCGATGATGGCACCGTCGCTCGCCTTGACGGAGCCTTTATCGTATTCCTCATCACCGCGAATGCATTTCAGGAGCGTCGTCTTGCCCGCGCCATTCGCACCGACCAGACCGATGCGTTCCCCGCTTCGGATGTCAAAGGACACATTTTCAAAGACAGTCTTGATGCCGAAGGATTTCGACAGACCGTTGATACGTAGAATTGCCATAGTAATACTCCGTGGCCGGCATGTGGCATGTCGGTCTATAAAAATAGTTTATAGGTTCAGGGTTAGCCCGTGGGACGCGCTGCCCCTCGATTGCGTATGAAAGAGGGGGAGCGGGTCCTACAGGTCTACGGGTTCAAAGGGGTTGGTGCGGCGCATTTCGTCATCCTGAGCGGAGAAAAACGTCGTGTGTTAGGAAATGGCTTATCTGAAATAGGAGAACTGAGTCGAAGGATCTAAGCGCCGCGGAGGTTTGAAACTAGCGGTTTTCTCGTATCGCCAGCCTAATCCCTAGTCACCAGTCACTCATCCCTGCTTTCAAACTTTTTGGGGGTATCCCTTCACCATATCATCATCGAAAGCGCAACCGAGGGATCTTTCTTGCACTGCAGTCAGTATCACATAAGCACATACAGGGAAACGACGCCTTGGTGCTACGTATTTCTGCGTTCACACATCCTTCGTTTATCGGTCTGCAAGGAAGATTTCTCGCTTCGCTCGAAATGACGATATGGGAGTCTGATGTCTCCTAGTCTCCTAGTTACCAGCCCCCTTTATTCGATCACATCCGCCCTGATAAGTATAATGATTTCCGACTCCTCCAGACTTTTCCCATGACTTTGGAAGAGTTTTCCCAGAAGCGGGATGTCTCCTAAAATAGGTACTTTGCGGAAGGTCTTTCCTTCCTCTTTATCGATGAGACCGCCGATAGCCAGGAGCTGCCCGGATGCCAGACGCACCATCGTATTCGCCGAGCGCGTGATGATGCGGTACGCTTTCATCTCAGGGACGAGGTAGGGCGTCGAGACTTCTGCTTCCACATCAGCGGTGATCTCATTGTCCGCACTGATAATGGGGGTATATGTGAGCTTGATGCCGGCATCCTTATACTCTGTCGTCGTGGTCTTCACGCCATTTTCCATATGCTCTACGATGACCGGGATGCGGCTCCCGATCAGGATGTCGGCTTTCCTGCCATTCATCGTGACGACGTGCGGCTTTGCCAGTACTTTTGCCTTACCTTTAGTGACCAATGCATTGAGATTTGCCTGAAAGAAGAAGGTGTAGGGATGCCCGCCCGGCGCACGCCCATAGGAGATCCCGGCGTAGCCATCAGGGATCGTGACGTCCCAGCCGCTTTTTTCAATGTTTCGGATCTTGGGATTTCCATCACTGTCGTACTTGATATTTCCATCTTCCCCCAGTACATAGTGCTGCTCCGTCCAGCTGTCACGGTCATAGTCCGCGCTGCCGGTGAGGCTTTTGAAATTCCAGTCCAGCCCCAGCTCTTTGGCCGAGCTTTTATTGACTGCGATGACTTCCGCCTCCACCTTCACCTGCTTTTCGGGGATATCCATACCGCGAAGGAGCGCATCCACCTGCATCAGCTCGGCCGGCGTCCCACTCACAAGCACAGTATTGGCCGACTGGTTATAAGACACCTTGCCTTTGGATACCATATCCGTCAGGCTTTCGGCAGCTTCCTTGGCATTCGCATAGGAAAGGCGGTATGACTTCGCAAAGATGCCGGACTCTTTCTCCGTTACGGAGGAAAAAATAATAAGCGTACTTCCCTCTTTCCGCCCGGCAAGTCCACAGGCCGCCATGATGGATGTCATCGCTTCTTCCGGTGTCACATCATCCAGACTGGCCGTGACCCGCTCCTTCACGTGAGAAGAGAAAATGACATTTTCTCCCGTCATCTCCGCGAGTCCCCGCAGTACCTCTGCCACAGGAGCGTTGCTCACATGCAGGCTGACCTTCTTCTCCGGGGCTGGCGCCACCTGTACAATGGCCTCATCCGGCTTTTTCTCCGGCATCCGGAGATCGCGGGAGGAAAGCTCTTCGGCCATCGTCTCATGTGCGCTGGTATCCAGATCCAGCGCCCGGGCAGAAATACCTGTGCAAAGCAAAAAGGCACAGCAAAAAACAGCCCCCGCCGTTCTTATCAGCGGGTGCTGAGTGTGAAAACACCGGAAGCACCGGCGAGCGTCACCGTCTTTCCCTGTATGCTGGAAACATTCCATAGTCCTGCCTGCTCTCCTTCTTTGACCGTGTACGTCACCCCATGGACCTCTATGACCGCTCGCTTCTCACTGCCAAATGACATGACACCCATGAGACGCGGCACATCAGATGCGTACGACCTTTTCTCTTTTGCCGATCCGGCAGAGGAATTCGCCGTGCGAGGCACAGAAGAAGGCAAAGCGACGCCTGCCGTTTCCACAGGCATCGTCTTTACCGTCATTGCCTCCATATGGAAGGGGTCAGCAAGCGGCTTTCCCCTGATATAGGATGACGCATCATAGACGCGGCGGCTCTCTTCCTGCGGAAGCATCGAAGAGGAAGAAGCCCCTTCCGATGCAGTCACGGGAGGCATCGCCTTTGGTTTTTCAGGAAACAGCTTCGACGCTGTCCCCATGCCCAGCGATCCCCAGAGGATCAGAAGAGCCACAAGGGCAAGCCCCAGCGGCAGTGCCCATTTTTTATCCATGGAGCACCTCCGAAAAAAGTGACCGACACAGGCTCACCAGCCGGCAGGGAAATACGGATCCGATCATTGTCCGAGCGAATCAGCATTTTCCTAGAATCTAAAATCCTTCGGCATCAGCATGAACTGGGTTTCCCTTTCGATATCATCGTAGCGGATCCAGGCATAGAAGGAATGCAGGTCGCGGTAGTAGGTCCAGTAGCGATGGTTCAGGCGGCCATACTTGGTATCGACCGTCCATGCCAGACTGAAAGCATCATTCTTCGTCGGCTGCACGCGCACGCCAAAGTCGAGCGGCTTATCACTGGTGTACGAGTCGTAGCGATACGGCGTAAAGCCATTGATTTCACGATCCGTATAATAGATCCAGCCCTGCACGCTGCGGTAGCCGCCGGAAAGCCCCATGCTGTAATAGGTGTTTTTACGGATGTTCCCGCCGTTATAGCTGTAGTAGTCTCTCATATAGCCGGCGCGCCAGGAAAAGCGCATGAATTTTCCGAGCTTCCATGGATCACTGGAAATATAAGCGTCGTAGCTCTTGTGCTGTCCTTTGACCCCGTCTTCTTCCCAGTAACCGATTTCCCCCTTCGCGCCCACGTAGAAGCGAGAGCCCCCGAGGTAAAAATGCTTCGAGTTAAATTCCAGCGACGGCCGTTTCTTGACCCAGATGCCGCCATCATCATTCGTGCTGCTTTCCTCTTCGGCATAGTGGAAATTCAAGCCGCCAACCGGCGTCTGATAGCGCACACCTACATCCGGTTTGTATCCTGCCTTCGTGTACCAGCGGTTTTCCATATACGCCGTCAGATTCATATCCGCATCGAGCGGGATCTCGATCCGGTTATGCAGTCCGAAACCATTGTCACTGTCAAACATCGGACGTGGAATCAGTGTGAACGGGCTGACCCGCTTCTTCTGAAGGGAACCCTTGTACGTCGAAAGCGTCACAAGCACCGTATTCTTCGCCATGAGTCTCACATTATGCGCGATATACTTATCCCCCGGATAAATATCGATGGAGTCGGCCTCGATGCGATAATCCGGCACCTTCGCCACCGCATGCTTCGTCGTGAAGTAGCCATGCTCGATCACTATGTGATTGGCATTCTTGTCATATGTACCGCTTTCGCCCTGAAAATAGTACGTCCCGCTGTCCCAGCCGGACACCTTTTCAAAATGTCCGACAGCGGCCTTCGCGTCATAGTCAGCGCGCGCCGCCTTGAGATCCGTCGTAGGATTCTTCCAGACAAGCTCCCCCGGGACGACATACTTTTGAGAGATCGTATTTCCATAGACATACTCGGTCTGATAGGTATCCATCATGTGCTTGATCTCTACGCGCCCGAAAGCTGCCACCTCTCCCGTGGTATCATTGTAGCGCATTTTATCAGCCACGACCGTAGCCGGATGCTCTTTGGAAATCCCGGTATCCGCCGTTTCCTTATTCTTTTTCCTGTCTTTATCCTTTTTGGCCGTTTCCCGTGTCTCCTCCCCGTCATAGGAAGGCCGCAGTACACCGTCGCTGACGGAATACTCCACATGTGTGGTATCCTCTGGCGGCAGCTTTTGGGAAACAGGTGCCTCCGCCGCTTCAGCAACCAGCGAAGGCAACAGAAGCGCAGAAAGAAGCACCGCCTTTTTCCAGTTATGATTATTCATTTCTCATGATCACGACAGAAGCTGCCTCATTATCGGTCTTGGCGGAGTCTGCCGTTTCCTTTACTGTAGAATCCTTTTCACGGGCTGCTTCCAGTTCCGCTTTGGCACTATCACTGATTTCTGCCTTTGGCGCAGGAGCTGCGGTCTCCGGCGCAGCCGTCACCTGATTATCCTCTGCAGCAGTTGCCGCAACCGCAGAAGCTGTGCGCGCGACATGCTTTCTAAGGACGATGTGCGGCGCGCCTTCACGGAGCACCAGCCCCTTCGTCGTGACAGGCTGCGCTGTCTGGATATAGAGCTCGCTGCCAGCGGGAAGCACAGCATCCTTACCTTTGACAAAAAGCCCGCCCACAAGACCGATCGGCCCCAGAGCCAGCGCACCGATGGTGGAGGCGCCGACAGCCGCTGCTTCCATCTTCAGCTTTTCCTTGGCTTCCGGTCCCAGCACAGTCGGGATCGCTTCGTCATCCACAGAGAATACCTGATCGAAGGAGACATCGACCTTGCCGCTGCGACCAAAGCTTTTCGGGCGGCTGACTTCCGTCACCACGCCACTGCCCTGTGTGCCGCGAGGCAACACCAGCACATCACCGACCAGAACATCTTCCTGTACCGTGAAGGAGACCGGATCTCCGACCTGGCTCGTCTTGCTGCCCACATCATCATTCAGTGCCACTTTGAAAACCGTATCCGCCGGCAGCTGGACCGTCTTCATTTCATAGTGCTGGTCTCCATAGACTGCCTGCTCCAGGCTCTGCATACGTTCATCCAAAGCCCCCTTCTTCGCTTCGCCCAGCACCGCTTTTTCCAGATTATCCATGCGGACCGTCAGATTATCCGTGCTGATCTCATCCGTCAGATAGTATTCCATCGCATTCATACGGTTCGAAATCGCCGGAGTGCGATCGTTGTCATTTCTCACCACATCCGCATACAGATTGTCGATACGATGATCAAGTCCGCTGGCCGATGTATTCCCCGCGCCGTAGATCACATTATCCGCCTGATCCGCACGGCCGATGAGAGACCCGCTCTGCACCGAACCATAGAGAACTTCATCTACGCGGTCGATCTTTTCCGCCAGCGTTGCCACATCCTCTGCCATGACAGGCATCGCCATCAATGCAGCCAATCCCGCTGCCAGTAATGCTTTTCTCATATATTCCTCCGAAAATAATCAAATAGTAAAAGTTCATGGTTCAGGTGACCGCTTCTTCTCATGAAGACCGGGCTATATCCGAAGGACTATGCAAAAACAGGTCCTCCCATCCATAAGCCGCTTGGTCTCCCGGTCTTTTCCAGCGCCCATCACACCCGAACATCGATCACTGCCGACACGCCAACACCCTGCACACGGGAGAACGAGGTCGGATTCACACTATCCATCGGGATGAGCCCCTTGATACGGAACAGCTTGTCATTCCAGCTGATCTCCAGCTGCCCGACCGCCTTCACCTTCTCTACCTGATCGGCATCGCCGATGACCTGCGCGGCTCCGATATATCCTTTATTTCCAATGCTGACGATCGGCACCACCTTCGTGGCGTAATTCGTGCCGGCGCCTTCCTTCATCATGACCGAATTGATCGCGCTATTGATAGAAGCGCCATATTTATCGACCAGTATCGCAATACCGCCGACCTTGACCACACCGCCAAGGACACTGCCCAGATTGAAAGCCGATACCTGCGTCAATGCGCCTGCACCGATCATCGCCGCCGCCAGTGCACAGACCACCAGTCTTTTCATTTTCATCATCATGCCCTCCTTATAGGAAATCAGTTTCACTACAGAAGTTGAACTGCGAGTACCAGACGCTCTCTCAAAATCTTCTCTGACATAGCGTCCCGGATACCACAAAGCCATACTCTCTCAGCCTACAGTTATTTATTATTATACCGTCTTAGAGCGGGTTTGTGCAATAAAAAAGCGCGATTTCAGTCATCGCGTTTTCTTGAATATTGAACCGCATACCTTCCGCCAATCGACATGTAAGTCAAAAACTTGCACTCTCGCATTCAAATTCCTAAAAATTGTTCCTATAGCAGAGGGGAAGCCATACATTTATGACATGAAGCCCCGTTTCTCCCACACCATTCACCCCAAACGGAGGCATAAGCAAATCACTTTTGCCCACACCTCCGTCTTCTGCCATTATTGATAAAAACAATACCTACGGCGACTTCCTCGTCGTTTCCTTTTTCCAGCGGACGGTAAACTCAAAGAGCCCCGTACGTGTATTCTTCTTCCGACTCTTCAGCTCCGTGAGGCCGCCCCACGCCCTCGTGAGATGACTAGTAAAATTCGAAAGATCGGTCGTCTTCTGCGAAGTCCCTTTCAAAAGGACATCCTCTCCCTCTGCGGAGATCTCCGATAGCACGACAC
>OLGI01003261.1_pt1 | contig 10219 bp, 7 predicted proteins | sample 1605221 | NCBI WGS metagenome assembly OLGI01 (sample SAMEA3888915, study PRJEB22519) | human gut metagenome | biome: human gut; feature: human-associated habitat; material: faeces | place: Denmark | collected 2010
TGCAAGGAAGGAGTAATGTGGAGGTCGCCCAAGAGATGGGAATCTCTGTGAATACGGTAAAAACATTGAAATATAATGCGATGAAAACGTTGAAGGAAGAGTTGAAAGAATTGTACTATGTTTTCGTGTTCATATTGGGGGAACGTGATCTTTTTTGAAAGATTTGTAGATCGATTCTCTGTTATTTCAAAAATAAGTTTAGGGTATACAAATCGTAAATAAAATGGCTTGGAAAGACTTTGAAGACTAACAAAAAAAGAGAGATTTCGCCAATGTGAAAAATGTTTTGTATCATTTTTTACTTGTAATAAATTGATATTTAGTATATTATGTTTTTGTGGAATGCTTCGGGGGACAAACTAGGGACAAAAATTTGCTATCCAAAAGATAAAAAGAGCAAATATAAGGTCTATCCCTTGATGTTTTTTAGGCCAATTTTTTTGTCCCTCGGAAAGAAAAACAATCCCGTTCTCATCATACGATGATATTCGAAGCACACTGCAAATATAATAAAGTTTAGTTTGTTTTTTGTATATCTCTTCAAGTTCTAAACTAAACGGCTTTTATAAGCTTCCAAAGCCATACCTATTTTTCTTTTGGCCAGCAAAATTGTTAAAGGAGACATCACTTTGTCCTTTCAGTTCTGTCTCTTTTCACCAGTCGTTGTTTGGGCTATGTGCTTTGGCGGCATATCCTCGGTTTTACCTTTCCCTGTTTTAGCCTTCTTCTTACTTCCTCCATTATTCCGCATATCCCTTTCGGGCTATCTGGTGTGAATTGTGTCGCAAAGGTGCTTGTCATGTCTCTCTTGTCTGCAAGGTCATAGCCTTGGGTTCACAGCCAAATCTCCACCTTCTGCTTCACAGAGTCGTATTTAACCGTGAAACCTTGCATAAGGAGCCATGACACCTTTTGAGACGACATAATTAAATCAAGCCCGAAAGTAGTAGATGCTACAAGAGGGAAAAACAAAAAAACAATCTTAAAATTTAAGCATTATGACATTCAGAGAATTTATGAAAGAAAACGGTAACGAAGTAAAAAAAAACAACGTTTTGGGAAGATTTTTCGCTAGCAGAGCGATTTGGCCTTTCGGCTATTCAGTACACGTTCAATCGTGCTTTCAAAGAGTGGAAAGAAGATTACGAATTTCTAACCGAACTGGTATTGGTGCTTAACCATAAGGTATGGCAATACCACGAAAAAAGACCGGAGTTCGCGGAACTCTACAATACCCTTTGGGAACAGACCGACCAATATGCGATGGAGAATCTGAAAGATGAAGAGCTAAGTTATTTCTTTGATGTAACGGATTAAGCGTAGGAGTGTAGGGAGCCGGCTTTGGTCGGGTTCTCTTCCGTGCAGATCCCTTTTTATTAGTGCGGATTCCCCTTTTATTTTACATTGCCATGTGTTACTGACATAAAATTGTGTTGCACAATTTTCGTTTCTATCGGAATAGCCATTTGTATCTTTTGGGGTTGGATTTACCTTGTTGGAGATTACGATTGCAGAATTACAGAAGCTACGCGAAAGCGAAGACCATATAGAATTTAAAGAGGCAAAGCATAATTACCCGTTTGCCGGAGGAAAACACGTTGATCTGAAAGATAGGCGGCGGTGTGTATTGGGGTATATTGTCGCCTTGGCGAATGAAAAGGGTGGACGATTGGTATTAGGAATGGTATATGCTCCATGCGGTTGTCGGTTCGGATTTTGCAGAAAAAGAAGTGGGAGAACTCACAGATGAAATCTACGAAAGATTAGGAATAAGGATAGAAGCTACCGAACTTTACGAAGACGGTAAGCGTGTGCTTGTACTATCTGTTCCATCTCGTCCCGTAGGTAGATTGTTGAGATTTGAGGGAGTACCTCTTATGCGTACAGGGGAAAGCCTGCGGGCAATGTCCGATGCCGATATTTTCAGGATATTGTCTGAACAGGAACCGGATTTTTCAGCCAAGATATGCGAAGGGCTTACTATAGAGGATTTGGATAAGGAGGCCATAGCGGAAATGAAAACCCAATATGCGCGAAAGCAGGAAAATCCGTTGTTTCAAAACTATCCCGACGAACAAGTGCTGTCTGATTTGGATTTGTTGAAGGACGGGAAATAGAATTATGCGGCACTTATTCTGCTTGGGAAATCCGAAGCCATACGGAAATATCTCCCTCAGAACAATATCGTTGTAGAGTTCAGGATGTATCACTCGATGATACAATATACCGCTTGCAAAGAATTTCTGTTGCCGTTATTCATAACGATTGACAAGGTATGGGATTACATCAACCAGCCTGCCAGCAATCCGCTTCTGTATTACAATGACGGCTCTTATATATTCGATATACCATCTTTCAACAAAGAGGTAATCGGAGAGGCGATATTGAATGTTTGCTGCCACCGCTCAATGTTGATTCAGAGCGATGTCGTCATCAAGCAATATCTCGATAGTATAACCATTACCAATGCTGGTGGTTTTCCGTCCGGAGTGGATATGAACAACATTTTGACAGTGAACAGCGTTCCGCGCAGTAAACTGATGAGCGAGATATTGCAGAAGACAGGATTGGTGGAGCGTTCCGGTCAGGGAGTGGATAAACTGTATTACTGTGACGTGCTAAGTTGTGTATGTGATTGTTTTACTGACTATTACAAAAAAAAGTAATAATCTGATTGAACCTGCTGTTTCGTCAGCAGTAGCCTACGGCAGGTGCATAACCAGTAATGGTCTTGTACTAAGCTGCTCGGACAATGAAGCCCTTCCGAAAGGAGAAGTTTGAACCGTGAGGGGAAAGCAACTGCTATTAGTGTCATATAGTAGGGGAGCTAGGCTGGATGGTATGAATAACAAATGTGAACTGTTGCTTAAACATCGTGATTGTAGAAAAGCCAAAGACTACTGACAGGCTTTACCAAAAGGTATGCAGTCGGTTAATCCTTTGCCGAGCAACTGAATGTCTTTGAATTGCTGGCTTTGTACAAAATGGCAATGAGGGATTGCGAGGGGCTTGATGAAAAGATTTTATGAAAATTGTCGGAAGAAAACCTTATCGGTTACGAAAACTGCTCTCATCGCTTGTCCGAGGAGTATCGGAATGAGTTTGCTGAAAGATTGAAAGGAATGAATATGAATTACCTCAAGTTGGTTTCAGGCTGTTTTCATAAAAATGGTTATATAAATCGTTCTTTTCTCAAAAAGGTATTTCAAGACATGTTGTCCGAAAAATAAATTAGAGGCTTGATTTCAAAGATGAAAAATGCAGGGATTATACAGAAAGATGGTGCGGGCAAATATACCCGTTATGTAAAAGCACCGGATTTTCCATCGTTTGTCTAGGGCCGCAAGAATCAATTTTAGGGCCGTAAGATTTCAACTGTCTGTTTATTAGCTTATTTGATTAGGGCCGCAAAAGTCGATTTTACGTCCACAAAGATTTCCGACAATAGACTGAAAAATATGAAAAATCCTTGTAATAATTTGGTGATTATCGCAGGGATTTGATTTTTTAGCACTCCTAATCAAAAGATTTAGATAAGCGGAGCCTTATGATCTACTTTCCATACAATGAGGAAATGTGTAGTTATACTGATACATGGATGGGTGAACTATATGAAAACGAGTATCCATTGGTTTCTAAAGGGTATGGTCAGGAATGATCAATTTGAAAACTCATAAACTTCTGAATTCGAAGCCCGAATATGGCAGTTTGTATTTGCAAGCCAAGGTATGTGATAGTGGGACCTATTTCTTACTTGACAAAGACAAAAAGACAATATGTAAAATTGCAGATTATGTTCCTAACAGTTTAATTCCAGAGGTAGATGGTTGTGGCGATTATATTCGTCTTAGAATCAATGAGGATGACATGATAAATTGGTTTGAAGAACCGGATTTTTTTGACTTTATGGAAGACTCTGAGGTTGTTGAGAAAATCGATGTGCACATTAAAGAAGAAATCTATACTGTATACCAAAGTCGAGTTCACTTATAACCAGCTTATGGCAAAATTGTTTCGATTGCCTAAATTCATACAGATGGAAATAGGAAAGGCGTTGATAGCAAATGCTTCGGAAGAATTTGAAAAGGAAGAGTAAGAACATCCTTCTTGAGTTACATAGTTTATAGTAATGAACCCTGCTAAATTATATCTTCACTGATATAATATCTATATTCATATAGACTCAGTTTCTTGTTTTGTTATGCGTTATGTGGAGTTTATTTACTAATTTTGCACTGATTTTGAAATAACATAAAACTAACAATGCAGAGAATTTGGATGGGCATACTATCAATCACCACAATTTAGGGTAATAAATGCTCGGAATGTGTGTTGAATGTTCATGTCTCCGGTATTGAATCTCGTATTGTAAATACTTTCCAGCGAACATAATAAAGTACATTTTACTATACTTTGATCTAGAATAGAGACTGAATGGCTGGAGAGTCTTTAGCAAACTTTTCAACTATTTTGTTTTATACCCATTTATGGCAGTTACTTTTGTGATACTTCTCTGTCATTTCCGTTTGATGGGTGATTGATAACTTGATTATTAACGTGCAGTGATGCACATAAATTGAGAAGAAATAAATTATAAATTTGATGGCAGCAAGGTGTTCTTTACATCTGATACCCACTTTTATCACGGAAATAGACACTGTCTGGAATTTTGTGTAAATGGAAACAGGATTCACTTGTAAGTTCTCTTATATCTGGATTCTGTTTTCAAATATAAGCATAAATTGGTTCATAATTTGAATCCCGTATTTTCCATTTACACAAAATATTCTATAGTGCCGAATTATACAATTTATTAGTGCTTCTCGTATAGCATCATGAGCAGGTGTTTCTTCTTGTTGTATACCATCTTTTATCATAATAGGATGTGGTAAAACCTGTATCAATCTATTATATACTTTTATATAGAAATGATAGAGGTTTGCTTCCCATAGATACGGTGTGTCCACCTTACATTAGAATCTCTGTGGTGATTAGCATCAGCAAACATACGTCTTATTTCTGCTTCTGTACATAGATAGTTATCTTCATGGTTTCTTCTGTAGGTATACTTACCTTTTCCTTGTTGTGATCCAAGATTTTTAAATGATTGATATTGCCTAAGGTTATAAAAAAATAATAGAATAGGTATTAGTTTGTGATATTTGTAGAAATGATGCAAATAGATTAATCTTATTTGTGGATATGGATATTTAGTTATATATTTGTGGAAAAACAAATTGTATGATAGCAGAAATTAGATTTAAGAACATGTTCTCATTTAGAAACGAGGCTATATTAAGTTTTGAAGCTGATAGAAGTAAGGATATGGAATCATATCATGTTGTTGAATTGGGTGGGGGTGTGAGACTATTGAAAGTGGCTGTTATTTATGGAGCAAATGCTTCGGGTAAGAGTAATATTATTAAGGTTTGTGATTTTATCAAGTCATTCATTACTTATACTCCACTTAATAAGGCAGAACAAATTCAAGTAGTCCCGTTTCTCCTGAATAAAACAAGTTCAAAGCAGTTATCTGAATATTCGATTTCGTTCTATTTGAAGAATGAGGAGAAAGCTGTTTGTTATGTCTATTCAGTAGCTTTAGATAGATGGCACGTAGCAAAGGAAAGTTTAATTTATTATCCAAGTCAACAGCCTGCTACTATATTTGAAAGAAATACTGAGAATAACGTATCTGTTATTAAATTTGGACAGAAAATCAAGATGTCGCAAGCTGTCAAAGAGGAAATAACATTGAAGTGTTTGCATAATATGTCAGTTTTTGCTGCCTATATGCAGGTGAATACACATATTGTAGAACTAGAGACGGTTCTTCAGTATCTAACCAATCAGGTTATGCCGGCTATTGTACCTGCATCATCTTTAAGTCGTTATGCCGAAGAATCAATCAAGAATGAGTCAGCAAAAGATTATATTTTGAGATATCTGCAGGAAGCAGATTTTAATATTTCAAATATTACTTCCAAAGAACAGGAAACGCATAAGGGGCCGATTAATTATACTATGTATCAGCATAAAGTTTCATCTGATTATGATAACAATGATTATTATGAGTTTCCGGAACTGTTTGAATCGGACGGTACTATTCGTACATTTGGCTTGGCTGCTCAAGTACAAAAGATTCTTGAAAGAGATGCTTTTCTCGCAGTTGACGAGATTGAATCTTCTCTTCATCCGAAATTGATAGAATACATCATTGAACGTTTTCTAAAAGAATCAGAACAGGCACAGTTGTTGCTCACTACGCATTATGATGGACTGTTAGGAGAGGAAGATTTGCTTAGAAAAGATAATGTTTGGTTTACTGAAAAGAATCTGGATGGTTCAAGTGTACTGTATCCTCTGACAGATTTCAAGGGATTGAATAGGATCAGTTCTCTCCAAAAGGCATATAAGTTCGGTAAATTCGGTGCAGTTCCTAATCTATAATCGTGTATTTTTATGAGAAAAGCAAGAAAAAATACAGTGACCAGACAGGTTATTCATATCGTCGGTGAGGGTTTGACTGAATTATTCTATTTCAGTCATTTGAAAAAAATACTTGGTTATAGATACTCTATTTCTCCTCGTTTATTTGAAAACAATAGTATTGAGAAAATAGAAAAGAAAATAAAGGAACTTCTGGATGAAGATGTCTTTGTAATATGTGTTTTTGATGCTGATGTTAGCAGGCGTTCTGATGCAGAGAATAAAAAAATGGTATCGTTCAAAAAGAAATATGAAAATAATGCTAATGTGATTCTTTGTGATAGCTTACAGTCAATAGAATATTGGTTTTTACTACATTTTGAAGATACATGTCGACATTTCCAAGATTCAGCAGCAACAGAAAGAGCATTAAAGCAATATCTGCCAACATATGATAAAACTCGGAAATACCTTGAGAAGGATAAATGGGTTAAAGAAATGCTTGTAGGCTCAAAAATGGATAAAGCATGTGAATTGGCCGAAAAATATAAAGGTAGAGATTCTTATAGCGAGATTTATAAGGCGATTAAAAAAGTTAGTGAATCGTTGTAATAAATATGAATTGATGAAAAAAGATTTATATGTTGTTTTGGGAATCATAATTAGTGGAATTGCTATCGCATTTATCATTAATACGATGTTGACATATGGTAATGTTATTAAAACAAGCCTTTCGAATGATTCTTGGTTAAATTTTTGGGGAAGTTATAGTAGTGGAATTTTTGCTGTTGTAGTAGGTTATCTTGCTATTATTTATAGTAATAGAAATAGTGAGAAAGCTATTCTACAACAAGAAAAACTGTTAATTCGTCAACAAAATATTAAAAAGTTGGATGATTATAATAACTGTCTAAAAAATAATTTGGCTTTACTTAATATAGTAGATGTTATGGGAATTACTGTTGGTCTTGACCATCAGAATATATCATTATCTAAATCAGAAATATGTCAAATTAAAGGTCGAATCTATGCAACAGATTTGCAGTATAGATATGTGTTTGAAGTTGATGTACAACGCCAGAAAACAAATTTAGAAAAGACTTATGAAGAATGCTGGATTAAAGCACGTATTGGACTATCGGATTTATTGGATCAAGAACTCTCTTTTATAGAACGTGTTAATCAAAACAGATATGATATTCAAATAAAAGAGAATAATATGCATCGAAAAAATATCTTATTGGAATTAAGTAAACAAGCGGTAGATATAGAAAAGAGAAAGTTATTTCTGCAAGAGATTAAGGATGTTAACATGGAACTGGAACGATTAGATAAAAAAATTATTTCATACTATGATGATGTTGATAAGATGACCACTTCGATTAAAGATTTTTCGCTTGAATTAAATAGTACTATAAAGGCCTTATTTGATATTTCTTTATTGCTTATTAAAGAGAAAGAGGCTCAATTTAAATTAGAAAAATAAGGGTTTGGTATATATGTTTTAAGTTTTAGGATCACTAGTGTCCCATTAAAATTGGTCCGAATTAAAATTTAAATGAACTTGGCCTATTTGGTCCGAATCGTTCTTTGTCATTTTGAAATTTAGTTTTATCAAAGAGGTCTCTCAGATGAGTTTTATCTGTCAATGAGATATTCAATATTTGTAGTACTTCGTATGTACTTTACTAGTCTACATACTAAATAAGGCACGCTATATTTATATTTCTGCAATCCTATATGATAAGAACCGGTAAGTTTGACTTTTGTACGATATCGGAAGTGGTAAGGTTTATGAAGAAGTTTTCCTAATGCTGGCGTTTCCTCCTAATCAAATATGTCTATACAGATTTTTCGGTAGTTGAGGAAGGCTTGCTGTTAAACACATAATAAATAAAGCTTGTAAATAGAGAAGGCTGAAGAATGAAGTCATAGAATTTAGCGCATGATCTTTTCTTTTTATCACTGAACTTTTCGTTTTTCAGTAATATTTTGTAATTTTGCCACACAATTGAGAAACATATAAAATATGGTAACTATATATTGCCTTAAAGTGTGAATCCTTGTTAAGCGGTAGGATATAGAAAATATAAACCTTCTATAAATCGTATAATCGTGTATAGAGGATTTTGCTGTAGGATAGTATATAGTCACCTAATATTTTGCCCTAAATAATATGTAATGCATAGTCATGGATAAGGACATAAATCGCATCAAAGGAATGTTGGCAGAGAAGAAGCGCACAAACAAGTGGCTTGTAGAACAATTACCTTAGATCCTGCTACAGTATTAAAATGGTGCACGAATGCAGCATAATCCAGCCTCGAGACTCTATTTCAGATAGCAAAGGTGCTAGAAGTAGGGGAAGAGGAGGTGCTCGTTTATCCTTCAAAGATGTGACAATAACATATAAGAAATATACTGATGGATATGCAAGTAGAAGAAATAACACAAATATTACGAGAGTCACCAAGCGTACGACTCATAAAATCAAGAAGTGTGGATTTCTTCTTGTCTTTTGTCATTGAAGCGTTTGAAGGACAGGCGGCTATAATGCAGGAACGCTTGCACATGCTACTGGAGAACCGACTGGATGAGCAGGAAAATGCGTTGGTGGAGGATAATCTTGAAATGACAAGACTAGGGGAGTCGAACGAACAGAAAGCAAAACGACTCATCAAAGACTGGACAGACAAGGGATTCTTGACCAACTATCAGAACGAAGAGGGAGAGGTGATATACGAGATTTCGTCGCACACAAGCAAACTGATGGATTGGGTGGTGAGCTTGAAAAAAGAGGATTACATCGGTACGGAATCGAAGTTCAAGACGCTGTTTGCCCAACTGAAGGAATTGGTGGAATACTCGAACGAGGACCGCGAGAAGCGACTGGAACTGCTCCGAGCCAAAAAAATGGAGATAGAGCATCAGATTCAGCGACTGGAGATGGGCGAAGAGGTCGAGGTGTATGAGGACTACCAGATAGAACCACGATACAATAGCTTGAATAAACTGGCTAAGGAGCTGCTTAGCGATTTCAAGGAGGTGGATGACAACTTCAAGGGGATTATCAAAGAGATATATGAGCGCCAGACAGACAATGCGGAGAAGAAAGTATTGCTGAACTACATCTTTGATGCGTATGGCGAACTGAAACAATCGCAACAAGGCAAGAGTTTCTATGCATTCTGGGAATTCCTGCTCTCGGCCGATCTGCAGAAAGAATGGGACGAGTTGACTGGTGCACTCTATGAAACACTGGAGAATAGAGGCATTGATGCGCATGACATGTTTCTCAGGGAAATGAAAAAGCATCTGTTTGACGCAGGCGAGAAGGTGGCGAAAACCAACGATCGCATGAGCGAGAAACTGAGTCGCATCATTCGCCAGAACGGACAGATGAATGCAGAGGTGACAAAGCAGGTGATTAATGATATAAAGAAACTGCTCATCGAAGCCACCAAACAGAAAGAGAAACCAGAAGCTTCGCTTGAATATGAAACTATCGATATCAATCTGCCAGTCGAGCGCCCTCTGGCTCTGGCTCCTATAAAAGAGACTGTGTATAAGGATAAGCCTGATATGGCTGAACTGAGTCTGGACGACTTGGAGCGCATAGGCAAACTCTACAATCCGTATCACATCGATCGTTTGGTGCTGAGAGACCGCATTAACAAGGTGCTGTACGACAGACAGCAGACGACACTAGCAGAGGTGATAGAACGGAACGAGGGTGTGGAGAAAGGTCTGTCGGAAGTGTTTGGATACATTGGCGTGCTGAAGGAATATA
>OLGI01003262.1_pt1 | contig 10218 bp, 9 predicted proteins | sample 1605221 | NCBI WGS metagenome assembly OLGI01 (sample SAMEA3888915, study PRJEB22519) | human gut metagenome | biome: human gut; feature: human-associated habitat; material: faeces | place: Denmark | collected 2010
TTGAGCCGGGCCCGGACGGCGAGTCCCCGCTGGCACGCCATAAGGACTGGGTCAAGACCACCTGCCCCTGCTGCGGCGGCCCTGCCACCCGCGAGACCGACACCATGCCGCAGTGGGCCGGTTCCTCCTGGTATTTCCTGCGCTATATGGATCCCCACTGCAAGGACGCCATCGCTTCCAAGGAGGCGCTGGAATACTGGTCTCCGGTGGACTGGTACAACGGCGGCATGGAGCACACCACCCTGCATCTGCTCTACAGCCGCTTCTGGCATAAGTTCCTGTACGACATCGGCGTCGTGCCCACCGCAGAGCCTTATCAGAAGCGCACGGCCCACGGCATGATCCTCGGTCTGAACCCCCACAGCTTCGTCAACCTGCCCGCTGAGGAGCAGGAGAAGCTGCTGAAGGAGTACGGCAGCCAGAAGGCCGCCGAGAAGGCTCTGGAAGAGAAGTACGGTGAGATGGCCCGCCACCCCATCGTCAAGATGTCCAAGTCTCTGGGCAACGTCATCAACCCCGACGAGGTGGTGGACCAGTACGGTGCCGACACCATGCGTCTGTATGAGATGTTCATGGGCGACTTTGAGCAGGCCGCACCCTGGCAGACCTCTGCCATTGCCGGCTGCAACCGCTTCCTCGACCGCGTGTGGGCACTGTCCGACAAGCTGGTGGAGGGCGAGGGCTACCGTCCTCAGATCGAGACCCTGATGCACCAGACCATCAAGAAGGTGGGCGCGGACATCGAGGGCCTGAAGATGAACACCGCCATCGCCCAGCTGATGACGCTGGTGAACGCCCTGTACGACAACGGCGGCGCGACCAAGGCCGAGCTGGAGACCGTTGTTCAGCTGCTGAACCCGTTTGCTCCCCACATGACCGAGGAGCTGTGGGAGAAGCTGGGCCACAGCCACGACGAGCAGCTGGCCTACTATCCTTGGCCCAAGTATGAGGAGGCCAAGTGCGTTGAATCCACCGTGGAGATCGCCGTGCAGGTCAACGGCAAGGTCAAGGCCCGTCTGAAGGTAGCCGCAGACATCACCTCTGAGGACGCCATCGCTGCCGCAAAGGCTGACCCGGCCGTCGCCGAGGCTCTGGCTGGCAAGACTGTGGTGAAGGAGATCTACGTCAAGGGTCGTCTGGTCAATCTGGCAGTCAAGGGCTAAAGTTTTTTCAAAAAAACTTTCTGAAAAAGGTTGACGAACGCATGAAAATGCGCTATACTGTCTACTGTTAGTTACCATGTAACAACGAAATTCCTGCCTCACGGTCCAAGGGAGGGAATAAGATGTCGGAAATTCGTGTTAAAGAGGGCGAGTCGCTGGAGAGCGCACTGCGTCGCTTCAAGCGTAGCACTGCTCGCAGCGGTGTGCTCGCAGAGGTCCGTAAGCGCGAGGCTTACGAGAAGCCGTCTGTTAAGCGCAAGAAGAAGTCCGAAGCAGCCCGCAAGCGTAAGTTCAAGTAATTAACTGCTTGGAATCGCATTGTTGCTTTAGATTTCAAACGCGTTGCTAACGCCGATGTAGAGGAGCCTGAACTTCAGGCTCCTCTATTTTCATTTACGGCAGAGAGAGCAGAGAAAGGGAAAGCCGTTATGCTGATCACGCCCGAATATGTGTTTAAGGATGTCACCCACATCACCCCGGAGTTTCTGGCAGAAAAGGGAATCCGCGCCCTTGTGCTGGACATCGACAACACCCTCACCGCCGACCGCAGTCAGGAGCTGCCCGACGAGGTGGCCGGGTGGCTGGCCCGGATGCGGGAGGCCGGCATCGGCCTTACCATCGTCTCCAACGGCGCAAAGAAGCGGGTCCGCCCCTTCGCCCAGAAGCTGGGGCTGGCCTATCTCTACCGCTCGGCAAAGCCCCTGCCCTTCGCCCTGATGGCGGCCCGCCGCCGGATGGGCGTGAAGCGCCGGGAGATGGCGATGGTGGGGGATCAGCTCTACGCCGACCGGATGGCGGCGGCCCTCTACGGCATCCCGGGGCTGATGGTCATTCCCCGCGGCCCTGACCTCGGCGCACAGGTGGTGCTCAAGCGCAAGTGGGAAAAGCGCCACTGGCAGGAGTATTACGACCGGGGAGGGAAGACGCTGTGAGCGAGTGTGATTGGAAAATACGGTTCGGCACCGCCGGCACCAGCGACAGCTTCGAGGCCAAGGGCTACAAGACCAGCCTCGACATCCCCGCCTACACGGCAGAGATGGGGCTGGACGCCTTCGAGTACCAGTGCGGCCACGGCGTCCGCCTCGGGGTGGATAAGGCCCGGAGGATGGCCGCAGACGCCGCAGAGCGGGGCATCCTGTTCAGCGTCCACGCACCTTATTATATCAGTATGTCCAGCCTTGAGGAAGAAAAGCGGCTGAACAGCGTCCGCTACCTCCTCCAGAGCGCCGAGGTCTGCCGGGCGCTGGGCGGCAGGCGGATCATCTTCCACTCGGGCAGCTGCGGCAGACAGAGCCGGGAAGCTGCCCTCGAAAAGGCGCTGGACACCATGCGCCGGGCTGTGGAAACGCTGGATGAAGCGGGCTACGGCGATATGACCCTCTGCCCCGAGACCATGGGGAAGATCGGCCAGCTGGGCACGCTGGACGAGGTGCTGGCCCTCTGCGGGGTGGATGAGCGCATCACGCCCTGCATCGACTTCGGCCACCTGAACGCCCGGACGCTGGGCGGCATCCAGTCCAAGGCGGACTATGCCGTCCTCCTCGACCGTCTGGGTGAGGCACTGGGGGATGAGCGTGCCCGACGCTTCCACGTCCACTTCTCCCGCATCGAGTTCTCCGCCGGGGGCGAGAAACGCCACTGGACCTTTGCGCAGACTCAGTTCGGCCCTGAGCCGCAGCCCCTGATGGAGCTGCTGGCAGAGCGCCGCCTCGAGCCGGTCGGCCGCAGCAGCGCGGCCGATGTGCCGCAGCAGCATGACCTCCGCGCGCAGGATGCTCTGGGGGTTTGCATAGTCGCCCATGCCGCGCTCGATCATGCGCGGCGCCGAGCCGTGGATGGCCTCAAACATGGCGTGGCGGTCGCCGATGTTGGCGCTGCCCGCCGTGCCGACGCCGCCCTGCAGCTGCGCAGCCTCGTCGGTGATGATATCGCCGTAGAGGTTCGGCAGCAGCAGCACCTGAAAGCCACCGCGCACGCGCTCGTTGACGAGGTTCGCCGCCATGATGTCGATATAGTAGTCATCGACGGTGATCTCCGGATAGTCGGCGGCCACCTCGTGGCAGATGGCGGTGAACTTGCCGTCGGTCTTTTTGAGGATGTTCGCCTTCGTGACGACGGTCACGCGCGTTTTGCCGTTGCGCCGGGCGTAGTCAAACGCCGCGCGGGCGATGCGGCGCGTGCCGGGGTCGGTCGTGACCTTGAAGTCCACGGCCATGCCGGGCAGCTCCACGCCGCGGCTGCCGAGGGCATATTCGCCCTCCGTGTTCTCGCGGAAGAACGTCCAGTCGATGCCCTCGTCGGGAATGGTCACGGGGCGGACGTTCGCGTAGAGGTCGAGCGCGCGGCGCAGCTTCACGTTCGCGCTCTCGAGCCCGCCGCCCATGGGCGTCGTGGTCGGGCCCTTGAGCAGCACGTCGCAGGTCAGGATCTCCGCGAGCACGTCGTCCGGCACGGCCTGATTGCAGGCCATGCGGTTTTCGAGCGTGAGGCCACGGATGCGCCGCAGCGCGATGCTGCCGCGCGCGATCTCGTCGGCGAGCAGCGCCTCGAGCGCGCGCACCGCCTGCTCCATGATGATGGGGCCGATGCCGTCGCCGTCCACAAGGCCAATGGTCACGGTCGCCTTGTTCGTATAATCCACCTGCTCGGCAGTCATGCCCGCGACGCGGGCCTGCTGCTCGGTGAGCAGGGTGCGAAACGCCGCACAGGCGCGGTCGATATCGTTCATAGCGCATGCTCCTTTGTATAGTTGAGCAGTCCGCCGGCGAGCAGAATGGCCTGCTGCCGCTCGGTGAGGCTGCACACGACGGGGTAAGCCTTGCCCGTGGCCGTGTCCGTGAGGGTGAGCGCTCCCGCCGCCATACCGGCGCGGATGTTGTCGATGCGCAGGTGTGCGCCCTGCGCCAGCGCGTCATAGTCGGCAGGGTCGGCAAACGTCAGTGGCAGGATGCCGGCGTTGATGAGGTTGGCCACATGGATGCGCGCGAAGCTCTTGGCCACGACGCAGCGGATGCCCAGATACATCGGCACGAGCGCCGCGTGCTCACGCGACGAGCCCTGCCCGTAGTTGCTGCCGCCGACGATGATGCCGTCCCCGGCGGCCTTGGCGCGCGCCGGGAAGGTCGGATCGCAGACCGTGAAGCAAAATTCCGACAGCTTCGGGATGTTCGAGCGATACGGCAGGATCTTCGAGCCCGCGGGCATGATGTGGTCGGTCGTGATGTTGTCGCCCACCTTGAGCACAAGCTCCGCCGCGAGCGCGTCGGCAAACGGCTTGCTCTTCGGGAAGGGCCGGATATTCGGTCCGCGCAGGACCTCCACCGCGTCGGCTTCCTCCGCAGGGACGGGCGGCAGCACGGCGCGGTCGTCGATGCGGAAGCTGTCCGGCAGCGTGACGGCCGGCATTTCGCCGAGGGTCTGCGGGTCGGTGATGAAACCGGTGAGCGCGGCGGCGGCGGCCGTCTCCGGAGAGACGAGGTAGACCTGCGCGTCCTTCGTGCCGCTGCGGCCGAGGAAGTTGCGGTTGAACGTGCGCAGGCTCACGCCGCCGGAATTCGGCGAGAAGCCCATGCCGATGCACGGGCCGCAGGCACACTCGAGCAGGCGCGCGCCGCTGGCGAGGATGTCCGTGAGCGCGCCGCAGTCGGCGAGCATGGTCAGCACCTGCTTCGATCCCGGCGAGATGGACAGGCTCACGCCCGGGGCGACGGTCTTGCCGCGCAGCAGCGCCGCGACCTTGAGCATATCGAACAGGGACGAATTCGTGCACGAGCCGATGCAGACCTGATCGACCTTCGTTCCGGCGAGCGATGCAACGGGCACGACATTGTCCGGGCTGTGCGGGCAGGCGATCATGGGCTGGAGCTTGTCGAGGTCGATGTCGATGACGCGGTCATAGTGCGCATCCGGGTCGCTCTGCAGCGGGGTGAAGTCCGCCGCGCGCCCCTCGGCCGCGAGAAATGCGCGCGTCACGGCGTCTGACGGGAAGATCGACGTCGTTGCGCCGAGCTCTGTGCCCATGTTCGTGATCGTCGCGCGCTCGGGCACGGACAGCGCCGCGATGCCGGGGCCGCCCCACTCGATGATCGCACCGACGCCGCCCTTGACCGACAGGATGCGCAGCAGCTCGAGGCTGATGTCCTTGGCGGTGACGAACGGGCGCAGCGTGCCGGTGAGGTTGACTTTGAACATTTTCGGCATGGTGATGTAGTACGCGCCGCCGCCCATGGCGACCGCGACGTCCATGCCGCCCGCGCCGAAGGCCAGCATGCCGATGCCGCCGCCGGTGGGCGTGTGGCTGTCCGAGCCGATGAGCGTCTTGCCCGGCTTGCCGAAGCGCTCGAGGTGCACCTGATGGCAGATGCCGTTGCCGGGGCGCGAGAACCGGACGCCGTGCTTTGCGGCCACGGTCTGGAGGTAGCGGTGGTCGTCCGCGTTTTCAAAGCCGGACTGCAGCGTGTTGTGGTCGACGTAGGCCACGCTCAGCTCGGTCTTGACGCGCGCGATGCCCATCGTCTCGAACTCGAGATAGGCCATCGTGCCGGTCGCGTCCTGCGTGAGCGTCTGGTCAATGCGCAGGGCGATCTCGCTGCCGGGGGTCATGTCGCCGTGCAGCAGATGTGCGCGGATGATTTTTTGAGCCAGTGTCTCACCCATGGAGATCCATCCTTTCGATCATACTTTTCTTTGCGTGGATCGTGTGTTCGGTCGTGAGCGCGGCGGCCGCATCGGCATCGCCCGCGGCGATGGCCTCATAAATGGCGCGGTGCTCTTTGACCACCTGTGCCGTGCGCTTGGCGTCGGCAATGGACGCCTTGCGGTAGCGGCGGGTCTTGCGGTGCAGCGGCACGAGCGTGTCGCTGATGACGGCGTGGCCGCTCATGTCGCAGATGATGTCATGAAACTGGTCGTCCATCTCGCGCAGGTGCTCGGCGTCGCGCTTTTCAAAGTAAAACTCCTGCAGGTCCAGAATGTGCTGCAGGCGCGCAAGGCCATCGGGAGTGGCGTTTTTCGCCGCGTAGTACGACGCGAGCCCCTCGATCTTGCAGCGGATGTCCATGATGTCCACCAGATCCTCCGCCGTGATGCCGAGCACGACCGTGCCCTTGCCGGTATCGGCGATGAGGTGCTCCTGCTCGAGCCGGCGCAGCGCCTCGCGGATGGGCGTGCGGCTGACGTTGAGCTGCTCGACGAGCCGCAGCTCCGTGAGCACCTCGCCGCGCGGGTAAACGCCCTGTATGATGTCGGATTCCAGCCGCTCAAACACCTGATCGGCCAGCGTAACGGTACGGAAATCTTTCATGCTGCACCTCCTGTCAGACCTGCGCGAAGCGGCCGGGCGCCAGCTCCGCGATCTTGGCGTTGAGCTCCTTGGCCGAGATGACGGTCTGGCGGCCGTCCTCGTATTCCGCGTCCACCCAGCCCTTGAGCGCGAGCACGAGCGGGTCGCGCTTGTCGATCTGCGCGTCCCCGGTCAGGCGGTAGTTCTGGTTGATCCAGTAGGCGATGCCCGCGAGGCCGGAGGTCTTGGCGACCTGCACGGACGCGGGGCGGTTGAGGAGCTTTTCGGTGTCGAAGATCGTGTAGATCTCCGCATCCTTGAGCAGCCCGTCGGCGTGGATGCCGGCGCGCGTGGCGTTGAAGTCGCGCCCGACGAACGGCGTCATCGGCGGGATATCATAGCCGATCTCGTGCTGGAAATAGTCCGCGATCTCGGTGATGACGGTCGGGTCCATGCCGTCGAGCGAGCCGCGCAGCGACGCGTACTCGAACACCATCGCCTCGAGCGGGATGTTGCCCGTGCGCTCGCCGATGCCGAGCAGGGAGCAGTTGACCGCGCACGCACCGTAGAGCCACGCGGTCGAGGCGTTGACGACCGCCTTGTAAAAGTCGTTGTGCCCGTGCCATTCAAGGCATTCGCTCGGCACGTCGGAATACTGCTGCAGACCGTAGATGATGCCGGCCACGCTGCGCGGCAGCGCCGCCTCCGTGTAGGGGATGCCGTAGCCCATGGTGTCGCACGCGCGGATCTTGACCGGGATGCCCGCCTGCCGCGAGAGCTTTTGCAGCTCGTTGACAAACGGCACGACAAAGCCGTAGAAATCGGCGCGCGTGATGTCCTCCAGGTGGCAGCGCGGCACGACGCCCGCCGCGAACGCATCCGCCACGGTCGCAAGATAATAGTCCATGGCCTGACGGCGCGTCATCTTCATTTTCTTGAAGATGTGGTAGTCGCTGCAGCTGACGAGGATGCCCGTCTCACGGATGCCGAGGTCGCGCACGAGGCGGAAGTCCTCCTTCGTCGCGCGGATCCACGTCGTGATCTCCGGGAACTTCAGCCCCAGCTCCATGCACTTTTCGAGCGCCTCGCGGTCTTTCTTGCTGTAGATGAAAAACTCCGTCTGCCGGATGATGCCGTACGGCCCGCCGAGCCGGGAGAGATACTTATAGATATTGACGATCTGGTCGACCGTGTACGGCTCCACGGACTGCTGCCCGTCGCGCAGGGACGTGTCCGTGATCCAGATCTCCTCGGGCATATTCATCGGCACGCGCCGGTGGTTGAACGGCACCTTCGGCACCATGCCCTGGGTGTAAATGTCGCGATGGAGGTTGGGTTCCGCTACATCCTGAAGCGAATATTTATACGCATTCTGCTCCAGCAAATTCGTCTTTCCGGATATTTCAAGCATAGCAGTGGGACTCCTTTCCGTTGCTTTGTATTATTGTATACAATTATACACACGCTGTTTTTCTTGTCAATAGAATTGTTCACAAATTTCCGCTTGCTTTCCGGGCGGAAGCTGGTATAATACAAAATCGTTCAAAATTGAACTATTATCAGGAGGTGACCGCCGTGCTTACCGCATCGCAGGTCTACACATACACGCGCCGCATCCTCGACGCCTACGCCGTCGTCATGCAGCCGCTGAGCGCGGAGCTGGACATGGCGCCCAACGCCGTGGACATTCTGCTCTTTCTGGCCAACAATCCGGGGCTGGACACCGCGCGCGACATCTGCACATACCGCCGGCTCAAGCCGGGCATCGTGTCGTTTCACGTCGACAAGCTCGTGCGCGAGGGGTATCTGCTGCGCACGCGCGACCCCGGCGACCGGCGGCGCTGCCGCCTCGTGTGCACGGACAAGGCCGCACCCATCATCGCGCGCGGGCAGGCCCTGCAGGAGCAGTTCAGCGCGCAGATGTCCGCGGGCGTCGCGCCCGACGCACTCGAGACGTTCCAGCGCTGCCTGACGGCGTTCGCGCAAAATCTGGACCACATCGCATATGGGGAGGCACTCTGAATGCAGCAGGACAAAACATTTCTCGGCACGGAGCCGGTCGGACAGCTTCTGCGCCGGCTCGCGATCCCGACGGTGATCGCGCAGCTGGTCAATATGCTCTACAACATCGTCGACCGCATCTACATCGGCCACATTCCCGAGGTCGGCAGCGCCGCGCTGACCGGCGTTGGCGTGTGCCTGCCGATCATCCTGATCGTGTCGGCCTTCGCGTGCTTCACAGCCTCCGGCGGCGCGCCGCGCGCGTCGATCTACATGGGGCGCGACGATATGGACAGCGCCGAAAAGACGCTCGGCGGCTGCTTCACGATGCAGATCGGCATCTCCGTCGTGCTCACGGCGGCGCTGCTGCTCTGGGGGCGCGACGCGCTGCTGGCCTTCGGCGCAAGTGAGAACACCATCGGCTACGCCGCCGACTATCTGCATATTTATGCGTTCGGCACGCTCTTTGTCGAGCTCACGCTCGGCATGAACGCCTTCATCACGGCGCAGGGCTTTGCCAAGGTAGGTATGTACACGGTGCTCATCGGCGCGGCGGCGAACATCATCCTCGATCCGGTCTTCATCTTCGCGCTGGGCATGGGCGTGCGCGGCGCGGCGCTGGCGACCGTGCTCTCGCAGGGGCTCTCGTGCGCGTGGGTGCTGTCGTTCCTGTGCGGGAAGAAGGCGTTTTTGCGCCTCCGGCGCCAAAACCTCTTCGTCTCGCCCAAGCTCATCCTGCCGTGCGTGGCGCTCGGTCTGGCGACGTTCACGATGCAGGCGAGCGAGAGCGTCATCTCCGTGTGCTTCAACGCCTCCCTGCTCAGGTACGGCGGCGACATCGCCGTCGGCGCGATGACGATCCTCACGAGCGTGATGCAGTTTGCCATGCTGCCGCTGCAGGGCATCGGACAGGGCGCGCAGCCGATCACGAGCTACAACTTCGGCGCGAAAAACACCGCGCGCGTGCGCGAGACGTTTCGCCTGCTGCTCAAGGTGTGCCTGATCTACTCGGTCTCGCTTTGGGCGCTCATCGAGCTCGCCCCCGGCCTGTTTGCGCGCATCTTCACGCCGGACGCGGCGCTCATCGCCTTTACGACGCGCGTGCTGCGCATCTATTGCGCGGGGCTGTTTTTGTTCGGCATCCAGATCGCCTGCCAGATGACGTTCGTGTCCATCGGCAGCGCGCTGTGCTCGATCATCGTGGCCGTGCTGCGCAAATTTGTGCTGCTGCTGCCGCTGATCTATCTGCTGCCGGCGCTGCTGTCCGACCAGACGACCGCCGTGTATCTGGCCGAGCCCGTCGCGGACGTGATCGCTGTCACGTGCACCGCCATCCTGTTTGCGACGCAGTTTCGCAAGGCGCTGCACAAGCTCGAGGCAGGCGCCTGACAGCCTGCGAAGCACGCTACGGATGATTCAAAAATTTGAAACAACGTTATGAAAATTATGAATCATTCGCAGCGTTGACAACGGTCGTCCCGGCGCGTACAATGGCGTCAAATTTCTTCCGAGAGGAGCTGCAAGCCATGCGTCACACGTCCTTTGCCCGTCCCTGCAATGCCGCGGCCAAGTGCGCGGTTGGCTCGGCATGCTCTGCGGCGAATACCGACAACAACAGCATCCTTCTGCTTACCATCGACACTGTGCTTGCAGTGTCGATTTTTGCTATACTCAGCATTCTGGGCATCGCACCGCCAGCAGAACGAACCAAACCGGTATTCGCGGGATAAACACGACTTGGTATACCAGGAGTCGGCCCCGACCGTTTTGGTA